>JAABUW010000187.1_pt1 | contig 132988 bp, 130 predicted proteins | sample 5560081 | NCBI WGS metagenome assembly JAABUW01 (sample SAMN10711882, study PRJNA513363) | rock metagenome | isolation source: Antarctica rocks | place: Antarctica: Victoria Land, Knobhead sud
GAAATAGCTTCGGTTCATGTTTATCTTGGTTTGAGAGTTCAGGCCGTCCTAAGTGAAATTCAGTGTGTGTTTGGATTTCTGAAGGACAGTCTCGGGCGTTCTTACCGTCGATACTCAATATTGTACCAGGCATCGGAACATCTTTCAGAAGAAGTCTCTGAGTATCTCTCCGGAACTTCTGCGCCCTCAAAAGCTCGTGGTCGACTGCGACGTTACAAGACGCACATCGTACTCGGAATTGTCTTTCAGAGAACCCCTGCCCAGTTACTCCAGATCGGTCCGTCCATATTGAACCAGCAGTGCAAGTGGTCCACGGGACAGACAGACTCCGGCTGCAGCCTGGACACTCTAAAGTGAGATTCTGCTGCCCTTGTTCTTTCTGTTTCTTTCTTCCTACCTGTCTACCGTGCTCTCGCTCTTGTGCTAATTGTCTTTCAATACGCCTTCGCTCTCAGCAAGACAGAGCTGCACTCTCTCTTTGTCTCTCTTTCTTTCCCTCTCTTTCAATTCTGCCCGCGCTCTTCACTTTCTCTGCATTGCTGTCTCGTCGCTATCAATGCCGAAGAAGAAGTTTTCGAAGAATTTTTTCAAGCGAGCTCGTGAGAAGGGTTCTAACATCAACAAGAAGATCGTCAATGACACTGAAGTCAAGAAATTCCTTCAATTCAAGACTCAGAAGAACTACGCGCATGTCTTGAATCTATAAAAGAAATAAGTCTATCTCTCTGCGCTCTTGCTCATTTTCGAAGAGACTTACTTACCTGACACTTCAAATCACGTGAAACAGATACGCACAGAATCATCTCAACGCTGACTCGTATAACTTGAAGATCTTGAAGAACTTTGTGAGAGACATGACATATGATATCGACGACGTGTATGATGATCTCAAGACGAGTGAGAAGATCATTCTTCAATATTGAAAAGACTTCACGATCAGCTGACGAAGGCATGCTTCTCTCATATCTGTCAAAACAACGCAGTTTGTCACAAACGTTGATGTCTCGTGACTATCATCATTCATATGCTCTAAAGATTAAGATTAATCAGTCTGTAATTCATTAAAATTTCTCTATGAAATGAGCTTGATCTTGCTCACAGAAAGTGACTCAGAAGCTATGATATCATCAATCATTTTATACATCTGAGCACGCAGCTCTGAGAGAAAGACTGACAGATCTACGATAAGTCGCAAATATGTATGAATATGTAAGTCAAGATTTAGCTCTATGTGTTTACTTCAATCAGAATGAGTGAATACATTGAATTCACTTGTCATGTTGATTTCAATCGTGATCTCTATTATCATGTAAGTACACTTCACAGAATGAGATTGCTCTCAAATAAAGATTACAGTTCACTAAGATCATCATGTATAAAATATAATTTTTTGAAGTCTTTTGAAATGAACACAAGAAAGCGAAGTTTGTCATACAAGTTATGCAAGATGTCAAGAACATGACATTGACATCAGAGAAAAAATTTGTCTTCAATGACTCAAAATATCTGAGTCATCACAGTTTTTCTGACGATTGATCTGATGAACAGATCAAAACACTCTGTACACAAGAAACTTAAGTCTCAATCACTTTTCTGCAATTCGATGCTCATGATGCTCATCAAAGCAATCATCAATAATGCATTTTGAAACTACAGTAACATGAAAGAACTGCTGAAGATTGAATCTTTGAAGAACGAAATGTATCATCTTCGACAAAATGAAAGTGTGCTCGACAAGCTTTTTTTTCACGTCATCTTCAACAAGAAGATGAAAAAAGTTAACACGTTCAGCAAATGTTTGAGAAAGCTGAGAGTTCATGTTGAATATCTTTATTTCTCAATTATTCACGACTTCAGAGCAAAGAGTTTGTATTTTGTTGATTTGTTCTCACTATCTTCTTAATTCATCTGATTTCTCTGACTGATCTGAAGTGCAGACAAGCTTTATTCAACTGCTTAGAAAATGAAGCATGATAAACATAAGAACAAGCGAATTTATTATGATTTCTACATGTTTAACAATGTTGAAATCAATCTTCAAGAAAGTTATTTTGATGAAGCACTTTGCAACATCATGAATGATCATTTTTGCAAGCTGACTTTACATCACAATTCAGAACTATGACAGACATTGTTAATCAGAAAGCAGCATGAGCTGAAGAACAATTTGAGCTTTTTTGCAATTGAGAACGAGATCAAGACTTTGACTTCAATGACGAAGATGAACTCAGCTGCAAGAGATCATTGATAAATGCTAATGACAAAGAAACGAAAACTGATTTCTGAAGAACTCTGTTGATGTCAGAAGCTTCAATCAAGCAAGCTTTTGATCAATCTTGATGATGTTGATTTGATGAAATATCATCACTCATAGTTTCATCATGTTCATCATCTCATGTTTAAACGAAATCGTTTGACATCAAATCTGTTTCTCGTTGCTTTGATTTGTAGTGATGAAGATCAATCTGTTCTTCGCGATATGATCATGCTTTGTTGACAGAATGTCAAGATTCTCTTTCATTCAAGCTTGAAGCTTGAAAAATGCACATATCTGATGACAGATCATAAGCTGAAGCTTGATAAATTTGTTTTTCTTCTTGCTCTTTATATTCTCTATGCACATGTAAAGTGACTAATGAGAATCTTTTCTCATAGCAAATCGATCATCAAGAGATGAAGACACATATATGACTGTTATAAAAAGAAACTTGTGATCAGCTACAACTTTGTCGAACTATGCTTCGACTGCAGTGAGTGAATTGTTGACAAGCATGAATGAAATGATCACTGTGAATTTCATCTGAGAAGATCAAAAACACTTCTCATTCAGTGCAATTCTTTCATCTACAATGAAATTTTCATCTGCTCTGAATATTATTCTTTCTGTCTAGAAAATACGACACTTTCAGCTCTTACATGAATGCAGAAATTTCTCAATCAAGAAAAATGAAAAGCACATATTGATGAACACATCGAGATGCTGAACGATTGCAAAGCGATTAAATGCACACATTCGAGATGAAAATGTCTTGATATCTTCTCATTTGTTCTGAAGATGAAATTTCATCTTCAGAATGTTTATTGCATCGAGCTCATCAAAGAGATCAAACGACGTAGATTCAACAGCGAAGTGAAAATCATCTCAACTCGAAGAAAGAGGTTCAGACGAATCAAGAATCGCGACTCAGACGTGAAGCGCAATTCATGATCTCAATTTACATATAAGTTTGTGAATGAGACGACGAAGCTGTGTGGTCAACACGGCACTAGAACGTCAACATCTTCTTCGATCAGCTCGAAACATTCGTCTTCATCAAATATCATCGTCACGAACGAGATCACGAATGTCACAGAGACGTCGACGTCATCTGTATGCACTGACATATTCGACAAGCTTGACCCTCGCCTTCACGACGAGTAGAGTTTTCAATTCTCTTTCTCGTATCTACAGCGCTAGAAGAGCAGATATTTTCCCACATTGCACATTTATGTATCATTTTCGCTGATGTTTTCTGAAGTTGTAGTCTCTACTTCGTTCATCAATAAATTTCCAATGCTTTGAATGCAGCCTCTCGGTCAGTTCTAATCGACTTTGTGCAATATCATCGATGCAAATTCCCCTACTTGAAGCTACTCAACAACGATGTGCCCTTCGCTGGCTTTCAAGAGAATCTCGTCTGCAAAAACGTCTTCAGTACTTCATGCTTCTTCTTATCAAACGCCTCATACAACTCGCTAAATAATCTGCGTCGCGATGAAATGAGCGCCCCTTCCTGCTTCCAGGCCAAGCGCGGCCTCATCGGGTTTGGCGCGGCCTTTTCGGGCAAGGCGCCCGGCATCGCCGCACCCACCGCTTTCTCAAGGTATAAAGACCTGCACCGCTCGCTGTTTTCCCACTTCCCCCTTTATCATTCTTCCACATCTTCCTACCATGCTCTCGCTTCTTCTCGTATTGCAAGGGTCTGCGCACCCCTCCTGCTGCTTGGCTGGCTTCTGACGACTGTCGCCGATCGCGATGCTCTGACCCTGCATCAGGCATTTGTGATCACTGGCGACACCTCTCACCCTCGCCCTCTCCTGACCTGCCCACTTCCGTCTACGGCAGAAGCCAGCGACAGTTGTGCCCTCCTATTCGCCGCCTCGTACCTCGTCGCCCGCGCTGCAGCTGCAGCTCAGCTCGAAGATGATTCCTTTTTCGACCATGTTGAAGCGCCTCGTCGCTCGACTCTGCCGCTCTGACCCCTCCTGTCTCGACCTTCCTTTGCCAGCCACTGTTACACCGCCACTCAGCTGATCTGCGACTCTGTCACGCTATTGGCTTAGAGCTTTTAGCTTGCGCTGAGAACCCTGGGCCGAAGCCAACACCGAATGAGAGAGCGCATGCCGTATGACCAATGAAGAAAGTAACACCAGCGACCTCTCAACTGTCGAGGAACAGCATAAGAGCCACAATCTTCCGCGGCGAGCTCAGAAGCTGAGTACGACCCGGAACCCCCTACTTCGATGATTCCAATACTAACAGAGACGATGCCGATTCAGATGTGCCACCCTTCAGAAGAGCGTGCAGTCTATTTCAGATATTCCTTCGTGCCGCAACGGCCTCTCGTCGACACAAGACAAACAAATGTGCAAGTACAACGACAGAGATGATAAGGATTCCTAGTCTGGTTCCTCAGCCGTTAAGAACAAAAAACGTCGATAGAATGATGAAGAGACAAATATGAATAACGAGAAAGAAGAAGAAGAAGAAGATATGAAAGAACTCAACAATGATTGCGACAAGAAGAAGATGACTATGCTGCGTTTCACGAAGAAGTGATCTCTGTCTATCGCTGTGAGAAAGACTCGTACAAAATGTATCAAACGTTGTCACTTTTCATCGTTGTCTTCTTTGAAAGAGAAAATGAAGATGAATGATGAGTCAAACATCAGCAGCTATACGTCTTTCAAATTTCATGATCTCTCAAATTCTCTTCTAAATTCTTTTCACTTAGTCGACTCTGAGAAAAGTATAAGCGACGAGAGAATCACGAAGTTCGTAGACGAATGATCATATCGACATCTGATATCTTGAATAACTGTCGTTTACAAGCAGCAGAGATGAGATAGATAGATAGATAATCGATGAAAGAGACGCGAAGTAAGAACATGAGAAATCTCACAAGCGATATCTTATATCATGAAAAGCATCATGAGTGAATACAGATTGAATTATTACGCTCACGTTGATGCAAATTCTGAAAAGAGAAGAAGACATTAAAGTATGAGCGTTGAACTACAAGCATCACTTGACTAATTATCTATCATTTTCACTTCTAGTCTGATGTATGTTCTTATCAGCTTTGTTGAAGCGTAACTTGAGCAAACAGATGTTCATTTTGATTTCATCTCTGAAGCTTTGCAGATATGAAAGATTGATAAAGACATCATAGATTGAACACATGTTGATACAAATATCAAGAACAAATCTCGTCAATAATCATAATGCTTAGAATGATTGCTTGAATTGAGCAGTTCATAGATAGAACTTAACTCAGAATGCTAGTCATTGACTTCTTCATTGAATAATTTGAGTCTCAATCTTCAACTTTCTTCAACTTGCTTTGATCTTCATACAAAACATTCAGATTGTTGACTGTGTTAAATGTTGACATGTGCTCAGAACTCAATGTATTTTCTTTACTCTTTGATGTTTGCTGATACATCTCTTCAAAGTTCTTTAGTTTGCTTTGACTTTCGCTGTGTAGACAATTTATCATGAAAAAGTTTACTGAATTTCTTTTGAACAGTTTTTTCAAGTTAATACATATGTCAGTTGAGTATGCTGAAATCATAAAGCATGAGCGCTTAGACTGCGATTGTTGTTATCATACAACGACTCAATCTGCTAAACTATTGAATCGCTGTTGATAAGATTCTCGCTTTTCATCTCTTGATTCTTTATAACAGACTCTCTTGTTTCTGATATTTTAATCTTATTTTCTTTGAATTTTCTTCAACATGCACTGATTTCGTAGTATTGATCTCAGATTATTTATGCTCAGTACATCTCTTCAACTTCTTGACTTATCAATATCAATATCATTTTATTCATGCTTCATAGCTTGTTTGAATGCTTCTTTTCTAGCATTTTCTTTCTTAACTTCAATACTTGTTGATGCATTTCTTTGATCTTTGCATACTCACTTTGATTGAAAAGTATCAACATCAAATTATTCATGCTTGTCAATGTGTTTGAATGCTTTTTTCTCATCATCTTCTCATCTAACTTCAACATTTGTTGATGCATCTTCTCAATCTTTGCGTACTTGCTCTGACTGTGCAGCATCAACATCATGTTGTTCAAACTCATCAATGTATGCAAATGCTTCTTTCTCAGCATCTTCTTGAATAACTTCAACACTTGTTGATGCATCTTTTTAACTGTCTTGCACTTGCTTTGATTGTTCAGCATTAATATCAAATTATTTAGACTCATTAACATGTTCAAATGCTCATTTCTCAGCAACTTTTTTCTTAAATTCAATTCTTGTTGATTTATTTCTTCAACTTTTGCATACTTGTCTTAATGATTCAACATTGACGTCAGATTATTCAGACTCATTAACATGTCAAAATGCTTCTTTCTCAGCATTTTCTTTCTTAACTTCAACACTTGTTAAATTAACTCTTTGACTTTTGCATACTTACTTTGATTGATCAGCATCAATGTCAGATTATTCATACTTTATAACATGTTCAAATGTTTCTTTTTTAACATTTTCTTTTTTAACTTCAATACTTGTCAATGTATTTCTTCAACTTTCGCGTATTTACTCTGATTATTCAGCATCAACATCAGATTAGTCAAACTCATCAAAATGTTTAAATGCTCTTTTCTCAACATCTTCTTTCTCAGCTTTAACACTTGTTGATTTAACTCTTTGATTTTTGCATACTTGCTTTAATTGTTCAGCATCAACATCAAATTACTTATATTCATCAATGTGTTTAAATGCTTCTTTTTCAACATCTTTTTTTTGAACTTCAACATTTGTTGATTCATCTCTTCAACTTTTGCATATTTACTCTGATTGTTTAGCATTACTGTCAGATTACTCATGCTAATCAATGTGTGTATATGCTCTTTTCTCATCATCTTCTTACATAATTCTAACTCTTGTTGATGCATCTCTTCAACTTCGTTGCACTTGTCTTGATTGATCAGCATCAACGTCAGATTATTCATGCTCATTAACATGTTCAAATGCTTCTTTTCAAGCAACTTCTGATACATTGTTTGCACTTTCATACTTTTCTCATATGCAGCTTTATATTGCTTTTGTTTCTCATCATAACTTGAAGTCTTGTAGAAAATACTTGCACATTTCAATTGACTAGATTTCATTCTGAAAACATACTTCAGCATGATTTGAACATGAGAACTGATAGTTTCTTATGTGACTCAATTCTCATATGCTTCATTGAAAGAATAATTGATGAACATAGCATTTAATGCTTTCTCTTGTCATTTCATCAGAACATGTTAAAACTCAAGTCACTTTTGTGTTAAAAGTTGCATCAGTTAATGTATGTTGAAGATTGCTTCATTCTTTTCTTTAATAATCAGAAAGAAAGCTTTAAGCATTTCAATCACAATGTTAAAGTTAACTTTATGTTCATCTTTCTATCAAAGAAGCATATCTGAAATAATCTGCTCATTTAAGACAATCATAAGAGACAGTATTTCAGCTGCTTGTAACTTCTGCTTTGTTATTTGATCAAAAGATATTTATCATGTCAGAAAAGTTAAGTTCTATATTTTCAAGTCTTTTTCAGAATTGTAATAGTCTTGTTTTAATAAATTCTTTGCATTCATATTATCAGATTGTAGCAGATTTAAATAATATGTAAGAGAGACTTTCTTCTCATTGATGTATGCAATGATCTGAATGATGATTAAAGACAGAAAATTCAGATTCTTGAAAAATTTCATTAACGTTGTCTTGTTTCATTCATCATTCTTTAATAATTTATTTCACAAAAGTTGCTTTGCATTTACAACTTTAAATAACATAATGACAATCAATTTCTTTCAATTCATCAATCTTTCTTCAACGCATCTGTCTTTGATTATGATGAATATGAAGTTATTTAAGCTTCATGAAATATAATCAACTAACGTTGCTGATTCTTGCTCTTTACTTTGTCATGACAATGTGTAAGCATCAACATTAAAGAAAGTCTTCTTGTCATTTGCATTATTTAACATCATAAGTCAGAGATCATTGTTCTCATCATTAAGTCACTTCATAATAATCTCAAGTGTATTGATATTTAAATCATTGAATTCAAATAATTTCAACTTTCTTGCAATTTTCTTGCAAATTTGATTGAATTGAGTAATGTTATTGCTGAGCTGACAATGAGATTCATCTGTACATGATGTTAACTACAAATCTTTTGATTCTATTCTGTGTTTGAATAGAAGTCAAAAGAGTCAAGAGATCTCAATTCGACACAGTTTGAATGATGTTAGAATGTTGCGTGATCAGAAAAGTCATCATGCAGAGTTTTCACTCATGCGACAACACTTCTTCTAACAGTTACAATCGATCTACAAAGAAGATTAATGACATGTCGATGTCAGTAAGAGATGAAAAGATACTACTAGTGAAAAAGACAACTCAGATGAAGAGTCTGCGAGTTGTGACTACAAGTGATTGAAGAATTTGCGACTCGTTGACTGCGTTGATATCGAAACATCTTCATCACATCAACAGTGTCGTCGAGTAATTGATGAAAAGATATCAGATAGAATAGTCGTTTCAAGTATTGAGAGACGTGACTACAGTGCTCGAAGAAGTAGTGACTTGTTGATCACGCTGATATACTGAGAGAGCTTGAGCTCACCTTCTTTACTTGACATCAAGTCATTCATCTATTCATGTGAAAAATTGAGAGCTCAAGAGAACGATCAGAACGCATTCTCTTTCATTGATCAGAGTCAAACATTGAACGATTGCGATCGCACGTCTATACTAACAATTCATTCAACGTCTACGTGACACAAGTCAAATCAAGAGAAGGAAAGAATTACTCAGTACAATCACACTCTATCTTCTCATCATGTGCATCTCTCTTTCATCACATATTTCTCTGCTCAATGAATGACAATCATTGAGTAAGAGAACACAGCTCTACATACGTTACAATCACAAGCATCACGAGTGCAAAGGAAACGTCTTTCGTCTTCGAATCGAAAATCGAATCGAAACATCGTTGTATAGAATATCATCAATGAAGAGCAGAACAAAGACGATGTGTCATAATCAAACAGCACAGACACTCTCATCAAGAGTTTACTTGAGCATCACGCGCTGAATAGAAGCTATAGATTCATTACTTGATAACACAGTGTCAATCTCATTGTTTCGACTGCGCAAAGCAGTCGTATAGACGACAAGTGATTTTCTTTCTCAGAGAGTTTTGTTCACTCGATATAAATAGCATAGAGTTCTTCATGAGTTGAGTCTAAATCAATGTCACAAGAGTGTATGAATTACAATTACAATTACAATTACAATGTTACTGCTGTGAATTCAAAACACTTGATCTTCAGATTGCTCATTTTTGTAACAATAACAATATTTAATAGCAATTTGCGATTTGCTGTAAAAAGTCAGTTAAGTCAGATCATTCAACATAAGTATAATCTTATTCAACATCTTTAATTTCAATAAGCACAGTATGATGTTACTGCTTGTTTAACTTTAGCTTGATTTCATTTAAAATTTCTGCATGATCAATGAACATATCATCATGATGAAATAACATCATGAAGACTGATTTTCATGATAGATTTATCAAATTGTTAATAAAGCATTAAGACATTTTTCATATCAGCAACTTCAAGTTACTTGTCACTTGATGAAATGTCAATAACTGAATGTAGTGTTTTAGCATGAAATCAATCTGCTGAACATCATTATCATGAGCAAGACTCTTGACAGCAAGCAGATATTTTTGTCAATTTGAAGTCTTTTCAGCAGATACATTCTTATTGAGAATACGTTCAAGTCGCTTAATCTGCTCAAGACACTCGTTAATCATCGACTTGATTACATTTGCAATTGCATCGTTAAAGTGAATCGATCTTTCGATCGCTTTCAATGTATCTCAATCATCAATACATCAAGATCATGAAAGATCTGAAGGTGAATTCTAACATGTTCATGAAGCTGCAGAATGATGTCGTAGAGTGACTTCGTTGCATCACACTTTCTGCAATCAACGCTGCAAGCTTTTTGAAGCGCGAATTCATTGACAAAGCAGCTCGAGTGTCTTGACTCATTCAAAAGCTCTACTATGTAGAATTTGAATTTCTGAAGAACTTTTTTCTTCGAGAAGCAGTTGAGCTGATCGTGCTGTTTCTAGACTGGTCGCGTCAAGTCGAGTCATCGAGATTGAGCCGAGTTCTCGACTCGTCAAGTCTCGATTTGGGTCAGGATTCTTGACTCGAGTATTCGAGTCGGGTTGAGATGTTCGACTTGAGTAATCGAGCCGAGTTAGAGAGTTGAAATCGAGTATCGACCCGGAATTCCCGACCCGGCCCGTCAAGACATGAAGGTAGATAGATAGATATCCTATTTTGACTCCCTATTATGACTTCCTACCATGGCTTTCTACCAAATAGCCTTCATGTTTCCCTACCATAGCTCCCCTTCATGACTCCCCTTCATGGCTTCCTACCAAACAGCCTCCATAGTTCCCCGTCATGGCTCCCTACCATAGCTTCCTACCATAGCTCCCTACCATAGCTCCCTACCATAGCCCCCTACCAAAGCTCCCTACCAAACGGCCTTCATGTTCCCCTTCATGTTTCTCTTCATGTTTCCCTTTATGGCTTCCTACCAAAAAGGTAATGCAAAAAGGTAATGCAAAGGCGAAAAACCGGAAAAATTTCTATATTTAGTCCTCTTGACATCATATTCGATTGCTTGGCGAGTCGAATCGGGAACCCGAATCGAACTCTGACCCGAAGTCGATACCAAGCCGAGTCAAAAGGTTCGACCCGAGTATTCGGGCCGAGTCAGAAGGTTCGACCCAAGTAATCGGGCCGGGTTAGAATGTAGGTATGAAAACCCGACCCGACGATCAGTCTAGCTGTTTCAACTGCGAAAGCTGAAGCATCGTTCTTGCATCTTCGTGAAGCAAGGTGTCACGCTTTACGACATCATGAACGAGATGAACACTCTTGTCGAGGGTGAAATCTACTGTCGCACTGACAAAGAGGTTATCATCGGCAAAGTCACAATTACTCGAGCGTTGACATTGCATTCAGAAGACGTACAAGTCGTCAACGCAGTCGACGTGCTTGACGAATCTTCACTCAATGCTCTGCACAACTGCATCATGTTCAGTCAACAAGAACAGCGAGATCTTCTCAGTCAATTAAGCGATGATAATCTTGATGAGAACATCTACAATGTGATTTACGATTCTCGTCTGCTATCTTCACACGTCGTCGAGCCGACCGATTATTCCAGAGTTGCCTCAAAGAACATAGACAGACTGATCACAAGAAAGAACATAATGAACTTCTTCATCAACTTCATGAAGAACGATCAGCTAGAAAGAATTGCTACTATTCATACTCAACTGACAGATTGCAGCAATGAAGAAATTGAGCATTCAGATTGTATCATCTTGACTGAAATGCATTCAATCGCAGTGAACTTTTTCAAGATCAAAATCTCAGTGTGTAGCATTTCTGCTTCAACAGAACAATCATTAACGACGTTTGCAGATCAACATGAAAAGTTGTTCAAAGTACGATCTATGTCGATCTGACTTCATGACTTCTAATTTCAGAGTGATTATCGAGAAAAACATCTGAATTCTTGAAGAGCAGTCGTCACGCAGTCTTGTCGAAGAAGACGAAGATTCTGTCAGCACTCTCGACTCAGATGTCAAAAGCTATCACTACTACGAAAGCGAAAAGATTCTGAGCAAACTCTATCGCGTCATCGATGAAAAGAACTTTCTTGCTGAACTGCAAAGATGAGCTCGAGAGCTGAAAGTCATCAATAGTTTCAATTGAACTTTGATTCATCGACTGTGAGTTTACATTCAGAGTCAGACGCGTCTTTTACAGTGAGATCATTATCGTGAATAAGCGCGCGAGATCAAAGAGACGTCAGTACTTTCTCGTCTTCTTTTCTATCTTGTTTCTTTTCAACTCGTTTCGTCGAAAGCAGGCTAATCACGTTCTAGCTACGAAACGCAACTTCTCAACACTATCTATCAATACAGCACTAATCTCGCGCATCTTATCAGCAAGCTCGAAGTCTTCATCGACATTCTGCTCGACAAGAGTGAGAATGTTCGAAATCATCGTCTTCGCAAGATGTCGATGAATATGAAAGAGACTTTTGAGCGTGACATCGTCTTCACTGTCGATTGCATAGTCAAGGATTCACAAGAGGAGGACGAAAAGAACGAGACGCTAGAAAGATTCATTGCATGCTTGGTCGTTGCGATGGAGGAAGCGGGGAGTACGCGGGAGAGAGCGAAGAGAAAGCTGGAAAGTTTTCGGTATATTGTCGCTGCGATGTGCTTGAGCGAATTGAAGAGGTTTCAAAAGAGCTTGGGGTTGCAATTTCCGCTCTGAGCGGCATTGGGAGCTGTTGGGTGAGACGAATGAGGTGGATGTAATCCCATGCATATATGACGATTATTTCCAAGAACAAAGTTCTGCTCTTTGATCGGTGTTTCCGCGACCGTGACGGCTCGATATCGCCCACGTCTCCAGCAATAATTGCGGGTCATATTGGCCTTTGTAGAGGGCACGCAGCCTGGGCTGGTGAAGACTTTGGCACACCAGCGTGCTTGGCATGATTAGTCATTGCTCGCCCTAGGTATGGCTGATGCGGGGTCCAAGGTCGCTTTCGACCTTTGTGTAAACTCCCTCTTCGCCAGCTGCTTTGCTTTCTCCATTTGTGACACCCCGAGCCACTATGTCCTCTCTTTGCTGTGGTCCTCGTGAAGATGATGCAGCAAGCATTCAAACTTCGCTGCCCCCCTTTACACCTCAGAGCCAGGAGGCTAGTCGGCCTCTTTCCCCAGCCCCGTCCTACCATACGGTCGACGCCCATCACGGAACCCCGCCGAGGAGAACTATAATGCTGTTTGTGGCTATATGGCATCAAAAGACCGCACTGGCGATATTATTATTGTTGAGCGGGGCACCAGTGAATGCGCAATGGGAGGACGGAATAACACCAATCCATTGTGCGGCTCTCAAAGACAACATCACAATGATCAAAATCCTAGTGAAGACAGGGGCCAACATAGAGAGCAAAGAAGAACACGGTTTAACGCCTCTGGACTTAGCAGCCATGCGGGGTCACACGAAAGCGGTGAAATATTTAATATCCCATGGAGCCAAAATAGACAACACGGTGGTACGGAGAGCGATCCCGGCGCCCAGCATCTCAGAGGATGGCGGTCATCTATGAGCAGCAGACTTGGGATGGAAAAATCTTTGAGGGAAGGGACGTGAAGTGAGGCCGTGGAAGGTCCCGCAAGTAATACCTCGTACGATGGAAATCGTCTTGGGTGCACAGTGGCCGTCGAATGTGTTGACACGATGCGACCAGCAAGAAGTTTGTAATTACTCCGTTCGTGTTTCAAATATGTTTTCTCGGCGCGATCCCGAATTCATCACGGTACTGGATATGAGTCAGCCATCAGTCCAAGCACTTCAGCGTATCCAATGAGCCATACAAGTATGCTTTGATAGAAGAGTTTGGTAAGCCTTGTGCTTTGAAGACGGTAGGAGCTTTCAATGCATCCTACAGTTCCCATTCGTCCTAGCAGAGTCTGCTCCTGGCCACCTAATAATTCGGGCTCTCCTAGGACCTGTGTCCCAGGATACTTCTTCTGGGGCCAAGAGGCAGGTAGGATGAGCCGGTATTGGATCAATGAAGGGCAAAGCGTATTTAAAAATCCCGGGAGGATTGGCTCAGGAGATCTCTCCTAGGGAACATGGCGGCCCCTTCTTATCCCTCATCTAGATATTTCATTATGCATGGTCCCTTCAGAGAAGGTCGGGATCTGAATTGTATTTGCACAGCAGCGATCATACTTTTGTCAAGCCGGCAGTCAGATGCTCGACGGTAGTCTCCTTCCATACCGTCACGACCAGTTTCCAATGTAAAGTCTTTGATGTCCAGGATCATTGCACTGCGCGCCTTCGACACAACTGCATACTTTTTGTTTAATTATTTATACATATGTGGCGTTCATCGGTACAGATGCAGTCGAGATAAATAACACATTCCAACAAGGCTTGATATGTCTCGCTCAGCTATCTGTAAGACCTTTAGGCTGGACTAAAAGACCAGAGTATCTCGAAACATCTATTGTAATTGAAAAGGCCAGAATAAGTGCTGATGCCATTTCGAAGAGCCCTGTTCCATGGCCCACTTCGAGCATCGCAATCCGTGGAGTAATTCAAAATCTAAAAAATGAGTAGGAGTCATCTTTAGAAGTAACTATCACCTTCTAGGGAACCAAATTCTCCGTGCCCCGTTGGTATTTCCTCAAGAGTTGCAAGAATGGCTGGGTGTGGTCTTCCTCCCGTACTAGCACGCCCATGTTCTCTGCCAAATACCTTGGCCAGTGCATCGCGTAAAATCCAGTTATAATCATGCTCTGTAATCTTTGGATCTTCGCCAATTCGCGGACAAAACGTAAATCCCTCCCTGCTCCATAGTGGCCCCATGTCTCTTCCGCGTCCCAATAGATGTACACATACCGCAATCCCGTAGCTTCTCGTGCTAGCTGATCGAGCAGCTTGTACCAGAAGCAACTCTCGCTGGCAGTGCCTAGGAAGGGAGTCCCCCTGGGGTAGTAGACAGGGTGAACAAAAATGCGAATGCTTTTTAGATGCTTAACGTTAATTCGACCGATTCGTATGAACCATTTGAGGATTCGTTCCGGCTCGGCGATCAGAAATGTGTTTTTCGAGTAAAGGATCGGAGAGGCTTCGCTGTGGATCTGCTTGCACGTTCGTAGTATGGATGGAGTAACAGGTGGATCAGCGGAAGGTTTACAGTGTGGTATGACTTGCGGCTTGCAGACAAGGACGAACTCGTATATGCGAAGGCGTGCCTTTGGCGGTAAAGAAAGGAAATCGAATGGTGATTTCTGGGGAGGCATGATGTTTGCTGGCTATGAGTATGAGGACAGACACGGTATCGGGGCTGCTCGCCTACCCGTTGAGAATGCGCGTTATCATCCACTGATTCCCCAGTGGGTGTTGATACTGGGATTGTCACAGTATTCTCTACCAGAGGCCCAAGTCTAACCCCTTACAGAGCTAGCTCAGTTTAGTAGAGGATTAAGGGTGTCCTATTGGACCGAACTACAGGACACTAATAACCCCTCCTTCAGAGCAATGCTTAATATCACAGAACCCCACTAGCAAACCATCAGCGCCTGCCTCCTCATTCTCGCTCAACTGCGCCATCAAGGTACTCACATCGGGAGAATCGTGATTATAATCTTTGTCTGGAGAAACCCAGGTCTTTTCTTTCCCCTTGCTCTTGTTATTGACCTGCTTCCCGATGAAACACGAACACCTCTCGCCCTAGCCATTATCACAGCCTATACGTGGCCCACAGCTTGTATTTATATAATCGGAACTCTGGTTGTTCCATCCACCCTTCTTTTCTTCTTTGTGATTGCAGTCATCGCTTTCTTTATCATTGTAATCGCATTCTTTGTCAGATCTATTACGATGAATCCTCTAATGGCAGATCCTTCTCTGATTTCATCGGCAACGGAGATGAATAAAAAAATTCTCGAAGGCGTTACATGCCCATATGAGCTGTATATCGCTGATTCGAAGATGTCTGGAGCCGGCTTCGGGCTATTTGTTCGCGAAGAGGTTCCTGCTGGGAAGGAAGTATTCCGCGTAGCTGTGCCGGCTGTTTCGGCTGTGTGAGTGTTCTGCCTGATAGGTCACCTACGTGCACTCAAATTTGATGCAGTGAGTCCGCTGTAGATGCGTGCGACAATTGTTTCGGCTCGGTAGGCTCGAATGACCCATTTAGAAAACCTATCGAGCTTTTGGTATGCTGGCAAAATGGGCCACTTACGGAGATGAGGGATGAAAGGTTCAGATTGAGAGAGCGTGAACTATTGAACTGGGCTGGTATTGATGTTACTGCCAAGACCATATGATTCATGGTCCCCAGAACAAGACTCCTTGTCTGTGAGTCTCATCCGGTCAACAGATTTTTGATTGTCGAACAATGCGGATAACACTACTTATCCGAGTATCCACAATAGGTGATGGCTGGTCAAAGACCGTGGGCTTCCATACACGCATAGATCTGAACGTAGGTAACTATGGCTTGCGAATAGGATCAGCCGTGACCCTGCCTCGATGCGCATCTTATCTGACAGCTATCTCACACTATCCAGTGAAACTTTATCCGCCGGTAAAAAGATTCAGGTCAAGCTTGAGGCGGTTTAGAAACTCATTCACAGACTTTACTGTTGTGTTTCTCAAGTATTCTACTATACCTGTCAGGTTTTGCACTTCTTGCTGTAACGTTTGCTTGTTCATCTCAGCTGCTTGTATTATTAATTTCAATCGAGTCGCTTCTTCTTCGGCTAGAGCCTGCAATTGTGTCGTCTTCGTTGCTTGATCGTTTGACTTGTTCAGTTCAGCGATCAGTTCGAGCTTGTCTGACTTTAATTGTTCGATTACTTGTTAGAACTCTTTCACATGTGATTACATAACAAGCAATGATTAGGTAATCATTGAGTAATCAGGGTCTCAAGATGATCGCTCTGATCGCTTGAATCAGAAGTGATCACAGTGAACATGATGAGCGTGATGCTCACCTTGCTCACTCTGCTCGAGAATGATCAGAGTGATCATTCAGAGCAGAGACGGCTTGGCACAATTCTTCTATGTCTATATAACGATGGTCGTTCCCTTAGATAGAAGCTTCGTGCTCAACTCATGTAAGTAGTCAATACATATTATTGTCTCAGCTATCTTCAGATCTCAAGTCTAGTAATAGTGATTACTGTTTGATCTCTGTATATATCTTGTGTTGTTAAAGAAACAATCATTACACTTTGAGCATCACTCTTTCACAAGATATCAGAGACGTTCATTTCTTTCAGTCATGTCTAGTCAGTCAGAATGAGTCATGCTCAGTCAAGAAGCAAGCATCTTCAGCGCAGATAAGATCAAGATCTCAACATTGAACTTGTATCATGATGATTGAGATAAACTCAAAGCATATCTAGTACAGATAAAGCTATACATCAAACGACATTCATCTCAGTTCAAGTTCATCGAGAACAAAGTACTCTTTGCATTCATTTATCTAAGAGATAATGCATTCACATGATTTCATCACTATCTAACGAATTATCTGCAGAAGAAATCAGAGAAATGAGAAGAAGAAATCAACATGATATTTCGTGACTCTCAGACATTTGAGAAACATTTAAGAAGAGTATTTGAAGACATTGACAAGAAATGTACAGCAAAAGAACAGTTGTACAATCTGCGACAGAAAATCTTCGTAGCAACTTATTCAATCAACTTTCAACATATTGCACTGAATATGAAATGAGATGATGCAGCTCTCATCAGTTAGTTCTATCAGAGACTACGAGAGAAAGTCAAGAATAAAATCACTAGAATTGATAAACTCGCTGACTTACAGAAGATGATATTCAGAGCGATGATCATTGATAACAGACAATACAAAAGATGTCTGAAAAAAGATAAAGAATCGACTATGTCAGTAGTATTGAGTCGAAAGTTCAAGAAAGAACAACGACAGTCATACTATGATTCTCAATCTATGAAGTTAGATGCAACTCAAAAGATATCAATGAATGCTTGCAATAAAACAGTTCAACAAAGCAAGACATGTTACATATGCAAGAAGCTGAGTCATTACTTCAAGAATTGTACTCAGAACAAGTACAAAAACAAGTCAAAGTTTTATGACAAGCAAGACAGATCTTTCGCAGCAACAAAAGAAGATCAGAAAGACAAGCATCAAGCATTGTCGTGAACAGCATGTTACAAGAACAACTGTCACACTCATCTGAGCAATAAGAAAGATTCAAGATGATACTCAAAACTTTCATGAAAGAATCATTTTTACACAGCAACTCATCATCAATCAGAAGCACATGATGAGAATAGTGATGAAAATTCGTTCACTATGATCGCGAAATCGAAGATTCTCGACAGCGAAGCATATGACTCAAACAGATTGAACAGCACTGAAGAAGCTATTCATCAAGCAGTCGAAGAAGAAAGTCGACTTAACGAAACTCTACGAGCATTCACTATCACAGCAGAAGACACTCTCAAGCAAGAAGAGAATCATCTTGAAGTAAAGAAAAATCTCAGAAAGCTTACAAGTCAAGCAAGCTTTATAAGCATGTACAACGAATTGTATACTCTCTTTAAGCAGAAAGAGAAAGATTTTTCACAGCGAATGCAACAGATCAAGAATGATATACATCAAGCTATTTATGACATCATGCAAGATGAGTCAATCACATTGTGCAAAGACATTTGATATCATGACATAGTCATGAAGAAGTCACTCACAGAAGTCAAGTTCATTAAGCAAGAAGAATATGTACTTCTTGATGAAGATTACATATTCAGAAAGTTTAAACAGATGACAAAAGTCATCAGAAAGAGATTTGATCTGTGTAATTCAAAGAAATATTCATTTAAGAAGATTAATTCAAATTGATTTCAGTACATAAAACAAGTATTGAAGAAAAGAGCTTCTAGTTCAAAAAACTAGAAGATTCTTCAATCAACAGATCATTGAAGAAGTCTAGTTGAAGATTGAAAATCAAAAGCATATTTGTCTTCATTAATGACTTGTCACAGTTACAAGTCTGAGTCAAAGTTAATGATCACGCAGCATGACTATTCATAGACAGCGACTGCACGAGAAATTACATATTTTCAGAATTTGCTGAAAAAGCGCAAATATTTACGCAGAAGAAGAAAGAATCTTACAATTTGCAAAACTTCAATGAAACATTCATGAAGTACAATAATGAACTAATAGATCAAGAAACTCAACTCATTCATTTAAGACTTGAACAACATTGAAAGAAGTTATGTTTAGATGTTACAAAGCAGTCAGACAGTGATATAGTTCTAGACATATCATGACTTCGTATGATCAATTCAATGATTGATTGAGTCAACGAGACAATTGCATTTCTAAATACAGAAACGACGCGATTGCACTTGATATTGAAGTCATCATAAGATGTGAAGATATTCATCATGATGAGCGAAGAAATGCACAAAGAGTTCAGAGAAATCAATGATGCACAGATGTTATTGTTAGAAATCGATCTAGAGCGAGTCATAAAGATGTCATTTAACTAATAAATAAATGCTAAGAAAGAAAAGTATTTACAGAAAAGAACTCAATTCTTATATGTGTATTTCTCAACTCTGTGCTAGACTCGATTAAGTTGACATCTTACACATATGATACAGAGTCTCAATGATATCACTTCTAGATCAGGTTTTCACTAGGCTTGATTAGAATGAAATCAGGCGAAGACTAGATGAAGAATAGACGAAGACTAAAATCGTAACATTACTTTCTCTTCTTGACTATTCATGTTCGCATGAATGTTGTTTTCTAGTGCGCTTTTCTTGAATATCTGATATGAAATTCATCAACCATCTCTTGAGTGTTCATAAACTCGTCATCGTCAGCATTATATCAGTTGAGATCATTGTCATAGCTCTTTCATTTGACTTGATATTGAAGTCGTCTTTTATAGCGTCGAAAGTTCAGTATATCATCGATTTCTTATTCATCTTCATCGTTTACCACTATTGATCTCGAAGGTTCATTCTTTTGATCAGGCAGAGAGTCATCAACGACAGAACGAAGAAGCTCTGAATGAAATACATCATGTATATGCATAGTCTCTGATAGTTTCAACTTATAAAATGAGTCAACAGACTCAGTGATCTGAAATGAGTCGAGCATCTTGTCATTCAATTTTTTGAAAGATTTCGCTGTAACGATGTTTCGTTCATTCAGAAAAATCTTTGATTCGATCTTGTAATTGATCTTCTTTCTATGCTTATTAGCTTGATTTATCATTTGTTTTCGTGTTTTGATCAGAGCTTCACGAGCGAAGATCAATGTCTTGTTCATTTGTTCAGATATATTCTTGACTCAATCAATCTGCAAGCGTTCGCGAATGCTTTCATACTCAATGATGTCAGAGTTGAAGCTCATACGAGAGTGAAAGCTCTTGTTCATGAAGAAGAGAGTCAAGAAGATGACTGAAGACAAGACGTTATTGTTGACAAACTCAATCATGAGTAGTCACTTGAATCAGTCGTTCTGCATGTATGAACAGAAGAAACAAAGATATCGCTCAACATTCTGATTGACTTGTTCGCTTTAATCGTCGATCTGAGAATGATAGATGATGAACAATTGAAGAGAAATGCTCAGTCGTTTGCAAAGAAACTTTCAAAGAATGAAGATGAACTGAGAATCTTGATTGAATACAATGAAGCTGAGTAGATCATGAATTCAATATACTCATTGAAGCAACATTTCAGCTGTCTTTTCGACTGTGATATCTTCATCATCAGTGATGCAAGAAATATAATGCCTTTCTTTCAACAATTTGCAGATGACAGTCAGAATAACGTTATAGTCGTATGAATCAGATAGGTTGATAATGAAGTTCATGACTATGTTCTGTCATCACTGTTCAGATATAGATAGAGATTGAAGCAAGTCATTTGATTTATCTCTTGATGTCTTTGAACGTTGACATATGTAGCAGTTTCGAATATATTGATCTATCGTTTTTCGCATAGAAGATCAATAGTAATTTCGCTTTATGATCTTCATTGTTCTAAGAATTTCAGAATGATCAATCGACGATTGATCATGTATCTCACGAATCAGATTTATTTGTAGAAGCTCGTTGAACGAAACTCATAGCTGACTATCATGATACAAGATTTCATTCTGAGTTCGACAATTCTTCAATTTGATACCTTCATATTGTGCTTCGTCTCTTGCTATTGCTTCGCGAAGTAGCGTACAATTCTCGTCGATTTCATTAGTTTCAAGAATCTGTTTATAGATTGATTGATCATTATTCTTCTCTAGATCAGCGATCTTCATTCAATTCAATGTCAGAATAGTAGTTCTTTGATATTAAACGCGTTCATCGTTGAAATCTCTAGGCACGAAGTCAGCTTGACGAGTTAATGCATCGATCTTAATGTTCTGTTTGTCAGATCAATACATTATCTTGAAGTTGAAGTCAGCTAGCTTCTGAACTCAGCGCATCTGTCATCAACTCAACTTCTTGTCTTTCATCAATGAGATGAGCGCTTGATGATCGATGAACATCTTGATAGAAATGTTGATCAGCTTCAGTTCAAGTCATCAATGTTCAAAAGCTCAAATTATGATCAGCAGTTCTTTATCGTATATCTTGTAGTTGCATTCAGCAGAAGACATGTTCTTGCTATAGAAGACAATCGAATGTAGAACATCTTCGTCATCATATTGAAACAGAACTTCATCGTTGACGTAGTTGAATGAGTTGATTTCAAGAATGAAATCGCGAATCTGATCAAAGTGACAAAGTATAGAAGTCTCAGTCATACGTTTCTTCATGTGATTGAATGCAGTTTGACAGACTTCGTTTCATTCAAATATGATCTTCTTTTGAGTGAGTTGAATCATTGAATGAACAATCTTCGAAAAGTTCTTGATGAAGCGTCGATAGAAATTGCAGAAGTCAATGAAGAACTGTATCTGAGTGAGATTATTGAGTGTAGATCAATCAACGACTGCTTGCATCTTTCGTGAATTCATCTTAAGTTTCTTGATTAACATCAAAAGTTCTAAAAAGATGATTTTCTGAACATGAAACTCGCATTTATTGATGTTTATCTGTAGATCAGCTTCTCGTAGTCTATTCAAGATCAATCGTACATGTTGCTTATGTTTCTTCAAGATCTTGCTGTAAATGATAATGTCATCTAGATAGATCTGACAAAACTGATGTAGATATTCAAACAATACGTCGTTCATATAGTGTTGATAGAACGTCAATTCGTTGATTAATTCAAAGAGCATTACATGATATTTGTATGAGTCGAAGAAGATAATAAAGATAGTCAAATCTTCGCTATCTGAGTGCATGTGTAGCTTGTTGAACATGACAATGATGTTCAATCGAGTCAGATACTTGCTTTCTTGTATACGAGCGAAAGTCTCGTTTATCAATGGCAAAGAGTAGTGATCTCGTTTGATCAAAGCATTGAGCTTTCTGTAATCAACGCAGAAACGCAGACTTTCGTCTTTCTTTTCAGTGAACAAGATGAGCGAGACGTATGATGCGAAGCTGAAGAAAATGAACTCTTTGTTCAGATGTTTGATCAGGTATTTCTTTACCTTCTGAAGCTTGTGATCGAACATCTGATATAGTCTGCTTTGCAAAGACATTTCTTCATCGATCAACTCAATTTTGTGATCGTAGAAACGATGCAATGATAGCTGATCAATCATTGCTTGATCGAAGACATCTAGATAGTCGTGATATTCAGAGAAAAGCTTGATCTTGACTTGCTCAAGAACTTCAGCGTGAAAAAGCTTATGCAGATTCACTTCTTCAGACTTGTTTTCAACTATAGTTATGAGTTGATCGATTTTCAAGATGATAACAGCAAAGATCTTGACATCTGATCATTTGACTAACATTCTATATGTCGCTGCTTCTATCATTGCTATGTTTATTGAACTGAAAGAGAATGAATTCAGACTAAACGTCAATTTAGAATTTTTGATGCTAGTTAAAGTCGCGTCACGCGATTTTAACTGTTCAATTAGTTTAACTGACTTCTTATTGAACTGACTGAAAGAAAGTGATTTCAAACTGAATTGAGATGTAGTAAAAAATCTCTTCAATATATGAGTAGAAGTCAAACTCTTCTGCTTTGTGATTGTTTTGTTGCTTGTGAGTAGAACAATCAATTTATGATTAAAGATGAAATTTGAAAATCGAAGAGAATCAATTCGCATATCAATTACTAGGTCAATTTTGTTCATTCATGTTTTTTCAAGAATCATTTGATGTTGATCTAATCAAATGATCAACATAGAAGCTGTGTCAATCGTATGATCTTGAACAGTCAGGTTCAAATAAATGACATGAGTAATGAGTCTCTTAGCATAATGATCGTCAAATTCTCGAATTGACTTCGCTTTGATCAAAGTCAGAGATTCAATTTGCAACTGATCACAAACAATCTGCGCAATCACTTCATCAATGAACGAATAGTCAGCAGCTTCGATGTTTATCAATGACTTCAATGAGTAACTAATTTCATTGCTAGAAAGTACACATTCAGTAATCAAAGGTTCAGAAGTAAAAGAGTCATCTGACATGCTCATCATTGAAGAAATTAACACATCTTTCATCGCGTCTTTGATGAAAGTCTCTAGTTTTTTGCCTCGCTATCTTCGAAAGAAGACATTTTCTTATTCTCTTTATTCTTCGAAATGACGATTTCATGTAGGCGAGAGATGAAAGCTCAAGAAGCAGAAGTATCAACCTTGTTCTGAAAGCAGTTCTTTGACAAGTGACTCAAGATCTTGCAGATATAGCAAACAATAAACGATCTGACTGACTCAGATGTAGAAAAGATAGTCGGCTTGACATATTCAATTATCAAAGTCGTCACTGCTGACAAAGAAGTAGCGCGCTTTTCAGGTGCAATGATGACTTTGATGATGATCATGCAACGTTCGCTTTGAAGCTGATAATTGACTCGCTGTCTATTATTCACACTCTGAAGAAAGCTCTTGAGATGATGTAGAATGATAAAATCTTTCGAGCAAATTGATAAAGCATTCTGCAAGTGATTGTTGATCTTATTCTGAAGATCATTCATCAAAATGCGATCATTGTATTCTAGATAGCTGAATAGCTTCATAAAGTTGAAATAGAAGACATTGAAAGACTTTTCTGCTTGTCTCAGAGCGTTGTACTTACGACGACACTTTCGATTCTTATTCTGATCATCATATATTTCTTTCAGATGCTCAAATAGCTCGTAGATCGAGATGTAAGAATGCGAAGCATCATGACGACGTCAAGCAAAGATATGCTCAGCAGCATCATCTTCTAGTCTAGATATCACATAGACAATACAGATATTCTCATTATCAAAGTGATCAACATTTGTCTGAAGCTTGTCGTTCATCTTGATTCTTCAGCTGTTTCATGTCGATTCATCTTCATCAGTGAATATAAATGAGTTCAAAAACTTGAAGAACTTGTGATGATCATTATTGAATAGAGTGAACGACTTACGTCGAGTATGATTCTTGACAGATTGACAAGATAGAGGTTTCGTAGACTGACGAGATTGAGACTGATTCACTGAACGCTGTTTCTTTTTTAGACTCAAGACTTTCTCTCGTAGATCGACAATAGTCTCTTCTTGAGTGTTTATTGTTATTTGATTGATCTCTAGCTCATCAAGTTTCTTGATGTGATCGACTTGAACATCGATTCATTGCTCATTGAGTTTCAAAGTCATGTCTCGTTGATCTCTTAGCTCGATCAGCATCTTGATGATCTCGTCTGACTAATCAATAGCTCATTGACGAAGTTGTTGACTTGTGTTGATGTTTCATGAGATAGCGACATTCTGAGATCTCGCTGAAGCATCGACAGAGATAAGAAAAACTCATTTATTAGCAATGCTTCTAAGCAGACGAGCTGTTCGTGACTCAACTGATTCAGAGTCACATGTCATTGTGAGAAAGATAAGAGTAGGTTTGATTGTAGTTGATTTGATAAATTTGAGTAAATTTAAGTAAATTTGAAGATGTGTTTTGATAAAAGTAATTCAAAGAATCTCTTGCGAATTTTCTGAATAGAAGTAGGTTATTTCGTATCATCTACACGTCGATAGCAGAGTAGTTGATTAGCATTTATCTACTGTTAGAAGTCGATCTAGAGTGAGTCATAAAGATGTCATTTAACTAATAAATAAATGTTAAGAAAGAAAAGTATCTACAGAAAAGAACTCGATTCTTATATGTATGTTTCTCAGCTCTGTGCTAGACTCGATTGAGTTGACGTCTTACACATATAATGCAGAGTCTCAATGATATCACTTCTAGATCAGATTCTCGCTAGATTCAATTAGAATGAAATCAGGCGAAGGCTAGACGAAGAATAGACGAAGGCTAGAATCATAACAGTTATGAAGCAGAGAGATTCAGAGCGATCACTTGAAGAATCTCACTATCGCTATTATCTTTAAAGAATATCAGAAATACAAGATTCTGTTTGAGAAAGAAAGTGATCAGAAGACACTATTCAAACATCAATCATGAAATCACGAGATTAAGCTCATTGATAACAAGAAACTTATGAAACAGTTCATTTATTTATTGTTGACAGAAAAGCTTGATGCTTTGCAATTATATCTGAAAGAAAACATGCAAAAAGAATTCATTAGAGAATCACAGTCATCAGCAGAATACTCAATTTTGTTTGTTTCAAAATTGAATGAAAGTTTAAGACTATGTGTTGATTATAAAGCATTGAATAACATCATGATTAAAAACAGCTATTTGTTATCGCTCATAGCAGAACTGCAGAATAAACTGCAGAGTGTACAGTGATTTATGAAATTTAATATACTTGAGACATTCAATTGAATATGAATTAAAGAAGAAGATGAGTGAAAGACAGTCTTTCATACTCGACTAGAACATTACGAGTATTTGATCATGTCTTTCAACTTAATCAATGCTTCAGTCACATTTCAGACTTTCATGAATAACATGCTATGATGTTATCTGAATCAATTCATCATAGTATATTTAAATGATATATTAGTATACTCAAAGATGAAGAAAGAACATGTGCAACATGTTAAGAAAGTTCTACAGACTTTGAAGAAAGTCGATCTGCGCATCAAGTCAGAAAAAAGTGAATTTCATGTACAGAGTGTACAGTTTTTGAAATTCATAGTCACGTCTCAGAGTCTAAGAATGAACTCAAAGAAGATAGAAGCTGTTACGACTTGATCGACGTTAAAGTCAAAGATTGAAGTTCAATTCTTTCTAGAATTTGCGAACTTTTATAAATGCTTTATAAAGAAATACTTCAGAATCATCTTGTCACTTACGAATCTTACAAGAAAGAACATATTGTTCGTGTGAACTGTGAAAGCAGAAGAAGCTTTCAAGAAGCTGAAGAAATTATTCATCTTTCAGTCAGTACTGATTATGTTTGAATCAGAAAAACTCATTACGCTCAAGATGAACGTGTCAGACGAAGCTATTGAAGCATGTATCAGTCAATCAGATGACAAGAAACGTCTGCATCTCATTGCATTTCACAGTAGAAAGCTTACAGACGCTGAATTGAACTACAAGATACACAACAAGAAGCTGTTAGCTATTGTCAACTCTTTTAAACAATGAAGAGTGTATCTGAAAGAACTCAGACATCAGGTTCAAGTATATACAGATCATAAAAATCTGCTATACTTTATGATCACGAAAGTTCTAAATCGAAGACAAATTAGATGATCAAAAGAATTGTTATCATACAACTTTTAAATTCAATATTGAAAGAAATCTGAAAACTCAAAGATTGATGTCTTGAGCAGAAGAGCAGATCATATGACAGATAAATCACAGGTAAATTAGACTATTCTGCGAGAGAATTCAGACGATTCAATTGTCTATAATAGACAAAACGCAGTTACTTTATGAATCAACAACAGAGATCTTGAGAAACGAGTAAAGCTAAAGCTAGCGAAGAACTCAGTCGCGCAAGATATTATAGAAAATATTGAGAACAACGTGAACTTTGAGATTATCAATGAAATACTAACATTTCAAGATCTAATTTATGTTTCAACAAAATGCAGACAAGAGATGATAGATGATCATCACAAATCAATGATACATGAACATCAGAGTTCAAATAAAATCATTGAGAGAATATCTAGAATCTACTATTTCTCAAAGATGAGAAAACAGATAGAAGATATTATTAGAAAGTGCAATGTGTGTATTTATACAAAACACAATCAACATAAACTTTATGAACTTTTGAAAAGTCTCAGCACATCAGATAATGCGTGAAAAAGCATAGCTTTGAACTTTATAGTCAAGCTATCTAAGTCGAAGAAAAGAGTCATCAAAACAACGTATGACTTTATATTAATTATAACAGACAGATTAATCAAGTACAAATACTTCTTGTCATACAAGAAAGTGACATTCGCAGAAGATTTGACTTACACGTTTCTAAGAATAATTGTAGCAAATCATGAACTATCAGACGAGATAATTTCAAATAGAGACAAGCTCTTCACATCAAAATTCTGAAAATTCTTGATAAATCAGTTAGAAATTCATCATAAGCTGTCAACAGCTTATCATTCACAAATGAATGAATAAATGAAAAGAATGAATCAGACACTGAAACAGTATCTTAGATGCTATATAAACTATAGACAGAATGATTGAATACAGCTACTGTCAATAGCACAGTTAACTTTCAATAGCACAACAACGAAAGTAATCAGCATGTCATCATTCTTTGCAAACTACGAGTTCAAGTCAGAAACTCTCAAGAAATCGCGTGAATTTGCATAATTAGCACAGAAAGCTACGCTACAGATAGAACAATTGCAGCTGCTACAGAAAAAATTACAGAAGAACATACAGTTTCTTAGCAAGTGCATAACTCTGTATGCAAACAAGAAAAGAGATAAAGAATCTACTTTTAAGAAGAGAAACAAAGTATATTTACTAAGATGAAATATCAAAATGAAAAGATCAAGTAACAAACTGAATCACATAAAGCTAGAATCTTATAAGATTCTAGAAATCAAAGAATCAATTAACTACAAGTTAAATCTGTCAACATCTATGAAAATACATTCAATATTTCATATTTGTCTTTTGAAGTCTGCAGACTTGAATACATCAATTCAAACAGAATCTTCAGAAATTGATTCAAAGAGTCAGAACATTGAATACAAAGTAAAGAATATACTGAATCGACAGAATATCAAAGATCAGTCTCATTGATTAATCAAGTGAAAAGATTATGAACATATTGAGAACACTTGAGAATCAAAGAGAAATCTCAAGAACTGTCAGATGCTTCTGTGACAGTTTCAGTTGAGAAACTCAGTCAGTCAAAGTTTGATAAAAGCTCAATCTGCTCGAAAAACACATCAAAGAGAAGATCATTTAGCAATGATTTGCTAGTCTTTCTTTCATTCTTCTCAAGCTCAACAATGTTTTGAAACTTTCGTTCAATCATTGTCTGTTTCTTGTTCTTCAGAAACACAAATTGATTTTGCAAATGAGTAGTTCTTGCGAAGATCTCTTGCATCTGTTTGTGAGTGTTCAGCAGCTCATCAAGAATGCAGTTGCATTCTGCCTTTATTCTTTTTTACTTCATCATCAAGAAAGTAAGATTGCACTTGCAATCGAGATGCATACACTTGATGCAATGATTGAATTCGTTGTTGACACGACATTTCTTTTGCAAGCGACTGCAGTGTTCACAGAGACGCATGACAGCACGCTCAGAACTCGTACGCTCAAGAAAATCTCTGCGACGCAAGATAAAGTTTTTGATTGTGCAATGAGAAGACATGAAGAAAAAGTGGTTTTCAAGACGAAAATCTTAGAAGAGAATTTAATGTTAAAACTCTTTTGCATGTGATTACATAACAAGCAATGATTAGATAATCATTGAGTAATCAGAATCTCAAGATAATCACTTTGATCGCTTGAATCAAAAGTGATCACAGTGAACATGACAAGCGTGATGCTCATCTTGCTCACTATGCTTGAAGATGATCAAAGTGATCATTCAGAGCAGAGATGACTTGACATGATTCTTCTATGTTTATATAACAATGATCATTTTCTTAGATAGAAGCTTCATGCTCAACTCATGTAAGTAGTCAATACATATTATTGTCTCAGCTATCTTCAGATCTCAAGTCTAGTAATAGTGATTACTGTTTGATCTCTGTATATACCTTGTGTTGTTAAAGAGACAATCATTACATTACTGTGATGAAGCTGATTTCAAGACTAAAAAAATTCTGATGTCTCATCAATCATTGCTAAGCAATGATAAGTACACTTACTATAGCTTCTCATCTTTGCTTGAGCAGTTTTCTCTTCACAATGTTGCTTGACTCAGATGTCAAAACAGTCTCAAATGATACATTAACTTCTTGACACAGTTCTTTATAAGTCTTGATCAAATGCTTGCTTAAATATTTTGTAAAAAAATACTGTTTCTCTGATAATATTTGTCAGATATATGAATCATCAGCACTTGTGATCAGTTGTACTTCTGTTGACTCAATTGATATTTCAAGCTTAATTACTTTGAAGATTTTGTTAGCAGATAATATTCTTCACTAGATAGCTGAATCATACAGATGTGCTTGAATAATTTCTGATAACACTACTTTTTATAAGTTGCATGATTTAAGTTACTTGATTGAAGTATGATCATTTGATTAATGCTTTTACAGACGCAGAAAAGAAATGCAAATCAGAGTCTTTGACTTACGCAGACAAATTGAAAGCAGATTGAATGTTGAAATCATTTGTATGAGAAAAACTAAATCTCAGATTCTTATCTTGCTTCAAAAATGACATTCTCTTCAATTCTGACACTCTTCAATTTTGACATCTCTTCATTTTTGATGTTTTTGACAAGACTTGCATGAACTAAGCTTGAACAAGACAAACGTCATTCTGAAGAAATTTTGCCTTGTATGACTCAGATTTTCGCTGATCAGTTCGTGTGCTTGAACTCTCTTTGATGTATATTTGACTACTGAGATCTTCAAAAATCTTCAGCTTAACTGACAGAGAATTCACCTTCGACTTGCATCAAGCTCATGAGTGAAATTACGAGCATGATGATCAAACATGTGAAACAAGAGAAACATTCTTGATAGTATTAACTTAAATAGAATGATTTTTGTTCTCTTGCACATTCAAACTACATTATGTGTATCTTTCATGTCATAGCAAGATTTGAAATTCTCATTCTTCTTGTTGCTGACACAGATTTCTCAATGTCTTCATCAGATCAACTGCAAATTCTTCAATCTTTCAAGCAGTTTTCTGAAAAGCATCTGTCAGATCTGAAATTTATACATATGATTTCGCTGCTTCTGTGATCAACAATCATCTTGCATAATCATTTTAAGACTCGTACATATTTTGAATGCAATCAATGAGCTCACTGATTAATCAGCGTAGTTGAGATCTAAGTCGTTCAAGAGCGAGTGCTTTCAAGTCATTCATTTGCAAATCACGTGCAATAAGAGCTATGATTGAGTGTTTAAGTAATTCTGATTCATTTTCTGAAAAGTTCTTTCAATGCTATTCAACACGTCTCAATTTGAAGATTTATTTATATCACAAAGAACTTCTGCAGATTACAGAAAATATCTTTTCTCATACATGTACTGAAAGATTCTTTAATATGAATGCGCGCTTCAAGCAGATTGAATAATCTGAAGATCTTCGCTTTTCGAATTTTTCATGAAACTGTAGTGAATATAAGAACTTTGATGTGCAAAAATTATTCAATGAGCAGAAATTTCAATTTCGATCATCTTAAAGATGATTGTAATATCAGAGTAGTTGAATTTATTGAAAAAGCTGAAAGCAATCAGCTTGAAGATCAGAATCACGACGAGATAACATACTTCACATGCATTTCAAAAGCATATTCGAAGCTTTTATATGAAGATCTGCTTTCAGACATTTGAAGTTTAATGATTAAAGTCATCATGATTTATGTGCTGTGATTTAGTAAATAAGCTTTTCAATTGATTTGCAGCTGTCTTTTATTAAAAATCTGAGAAAGAAGATGATGAAAAAATGTCAATGCATTTCTGAACTTTCTGCTGCTTTTTTAAATTTCTTTCAGCTTCACAATTAACTCTTAAGCATTTACTTATAATTTCTCTCTAACATTCATATTTGACTTCTAAGCATTCACTTCTCGATCTTTCTTCTTATTGTCTTGCAAAAGAAGTTCAAAACTGAGTTTCATGATATCATCTTTCACAATATCTGCATTGATAATATCTGCTTTCATGATATTATCTTTTATGATGTCATCTTTCATGATATCTGCTTTCATGATGTCGACTTGCATGATGTCAACTTTTACGTTGTCATCTTTCATGATGTCTGCTTTCATGATACAGTCTTTTTCAATGTCTGTTTTCATGATACATGCATTCATGATGTTATCTTTCAAAATATCACTCTTTTACGATGCAATCTTTCATGATAATATAATGATAAATGCTGAATAATCTTTGAATGTTCAAGCAATATTTCATTATTTACAAAATAATATCATTCATCAATATCATTTCATGATTTAAAGAAGTGATGTCATCTCACAAGCATGAAAAGCAGAAAATACTTTCGTATTAACATTCAACAAGACTTGAAAAATCGAGTCAGATGAGTTGCAGAATAAATGAAAAGTAAGAGAACAATGCTGTTGTTTGCAACAATGACATAAGTTAAAGATACATTCATCTCTGCTTAAAAAAGTTAAGAATACTGATGACATAAAAGTGAAATGAATGAGTTTATCTTAAAATTAACAACATCTTGTTTATTTTATAATGTTTTTCTCTTTGATTTTGAAGTCAGTACTGAAGAAAGATGATCAACACTTAAGCAGTGATAAAAAAGTCAGTATTGAATGAGAACATTCAAAACTGAATTAAAAACAGTTGTTTTTGAAGCTTACAATGCAAAAAAAAAGAATAGATACAGAATCAAAGTATATTCAAGAATGAAGAGAAGAAATAAGAGAAATCAAGACTGCAATAACTTTGAAAAGAGAGAAAGTCATTGAGATGAACAAGAAAGAACAAACAGTTCAGAAAAGTAATGACTGTGTTATGATGAAGAGAAGAGATTGAAGAAGAGAGAATATTATGTCTGCGTCTTTTCTGCATTTCTTGTGAATGTTATCAACTTCAAATATGACTTGAATTGTCGTTTGACTGATAATCATTCATAAGTGTTCTTGAACTGAAAGATATTTCAAAGTTTGCATGTGCTTCATCATGAATAATCTATCATCTAACAATCTGCAAATATTTTGAAAGAAGAGTTGAATGTTTTGCAATTCAATCAAGATATCTCTTGATAAAATCTATTATAAAGAGCTTTTCAATAACTTGCGTCAATTCAATGAGAAGAACATTATGATATTACTCAACTTCTTTTGCTTGAAGAATTGCTTGTGCTTGAATCTTAAACACTACGTTTCTGCGCTGATATCTCGATCTATAATGTTTCAAGATCTTCACTTAGAAGAGAAGTCATCACGCTTGAATCTTGAGCATTCTGTGATCTGTCTGCATGAAAGACATTGTCTGAAAATGACATGAAAATTTTTCATGAAAGAGAAGAACAGATGATAAGTGATGAATCTTTATTCTAAAGATGAAAAAGTTGATCTTTCTTAAAGAAGATGCTTGCTGACAGAATTCAGATCTCAGCTCTCAGATCAAAGATGCTTTGCAAAGATACATGACAAATTTCATCAAGTATTACAATGAAGACATCATTCATTAAATTCGAATCTTCATCTTACGTGATGATATCATAAGAAGGTGAAAATGACTCATCAAACTTTCAAAAAATATGCAAAGATATTTTCTGCAATTGAAAGCATTCTTAAAGAAGTTCATAAAAAGTCTGAATGCTCTGATCTTGTTTGCAAATCTGTGATCAGCATTGCAGTCAAGAACTTTTACATAACTTCTGAATTTACACTGCTTTGAGATACAAGCTTCATCTTCATATCACATCGTTCTTTAACAATTGATGCAAGAAAATGACTCGCTACTTGCATTGAATAAAGAACATATGAACACTGATCATCAAAGATGAGAAGACAGATCAGCTGCAACTCAATGTTAACGTGATTGCAATTCTGCAAAGTTGTTGTTTCTTGCAGTCGTTGAAAGATCGCGCTCACATTCAGATCAGAATGCTCGCTGATAATGTTTTCTTGACAATCACAGCTGATGATCAACGATCATGAATTTTTGATCATGCTTACTCGATAGAGCATGTGATTCTATTAATTCATATCTTTTTTAAAGATATAAAATATTTTGAGTCTCTTGCAAGAATTTTGAAGAAACTGTTATTGAGTAAGTGTAAAAACTTCATGTCTCAACATTTCAATGCTCTTCACAGTGAACAGATGAAAATGAAGATGCAAATGAGTGAATACATCTTCAAGAATTGAACTTTGTCTTTCAATCATTCTTCATGATTATTGTATTGTCAGCTCTGACTCTTTGCTCTTCATCACTTTCTCGTCATGAATGATCAATCATCATGAAGAAACAAGATGAAGCAGAGCGCTTTGCATGAAGAATGACAGTTGCAATGATGATATGAGCTCTGATCACTGATGTCAAAGAACAACTATCGACGAATTCATTGTTTATATCGCGATCACAAAGTGATGAACATCAAGACAATTAAGAACTGCATGCAAAACATTCTGTCTTTCAAGTATTATGTGATCAATTTGAATTGAATGCGTCAAATAATGCTTCTCAACTGTCAACTCTTCAGCGACGTGTTGTATGTCAAAAAAGAATTGATAACTTCAACATTAATCTCAAATTATGAGAGCTGTGAATCAAACATCTTTGATCAATGCAACAGATCATGAAAGCATTCTTTTCAAGCAAATGAGAAAAGTCTCTTTCTTGAGCATATTTACTCAACTTTCTGTAACATCATTCTCAAGCATTATTTGACTTTCTTTGTCATCAAATGAGATTTCTTTCGTGCTTTCTTCAATTTAAAAGAAGATGATCTGAATCAACAATCATCATTCAAGACATTTTAAAATGATCATTGCAAATATCAGAAGAAAAATGTTCACATGTTTGATTTTGAAATGCAGTCAGCGAGTCATCATCTTTCATCAACGTTGAATGTGCTTAATGCAGACGAAGACGTGATTTCAAAGCAAGAACATGATGATGAATTGAATTTTGATGATATTGTTGAATCGATTCTCTCTTTGCAAGAATCAACGTCATCATCAATGATGTTAATCTCATCAATCTCATCAATAAAAAGCGCGCAAACAGCTCTTGTTTCTTACATATCGTCTTCGAGTGTTGTTGAATCTCAGTCACTCATGTATGTTTTTGAGCAACAAGATCGAAAGAAAGTCATCTTCTTGACACAGACTTCACGCTTTGTCTTCAATAAATGAAGAAGTGTCAAGAAGTGTACATTCATGATGCTTTTGCTCATCGAAAATGATAGATTTTGCAAGCATCATGCTGATTCTTGTGACAAGCTCTTCATGATCACTGTTTTGCAACTGTCGTTTATCTTTCACTTTATCACATAAGATAATGACAAGCGACTGAAGTTAATGACATCAATTACTATTCTTGAAGAGACTCATTCAAAATAATTGCATGCAATGATTGTGATCTTGCAGCACAATGTTCAGAAATTGATATGATGATTCAAAAATTACGAAGACTTTGAAAAGAAACTGTGAAGTCTGAAAAGATAAGAGCATTGCACGCACAATTTGACACATAGTGATAACATGACTTGATTACTTTATTTCTATCTTCGCTTGAATTAACAAAGTGAAACAAGTATCTACTCTCACTTCTCTTCTCGCTTTTCTTCTTTCTTTGTAAAAGACTAAAAGTGCTTTGTTCTCAATATTGCAGCGCTCGTATTGCATCTTCTACATTCTTCATCATTTCGTCAAAGCTTATCTCAGATGAGTTCAATGTTTTCACTAGCTTCTTTATATGATTTTCTTTAACAGCAAGCTTTTCTATTAATGTTATCTGTATCTCTAGCAGACATTCTTTGATGTCTAGTGCTTTCAAGATTTTCGAATTCAAAGCAGATAGTTTGTTGAGACGTTCGCATCGCTTCGCTCAATTCTGAAGGCGAAGCTTCTTTTCTTTTTGAATTTTCTCGTGTTGAACTGCCTTTCATTTTCTTCGGGGATGATTCGTCTTTCTATGTTCTGTCGCGGGTTTCGACTCTCTACTTGCGTTAAGCTCAAGGTTCGGGCGCAGTGAATGACCTGAGCATGATGAATGTGATTGCGACATGCTGGTGGATTTCGCCATATCGAACTTGTAGAAGGAACTCGTGGATTAGGTCTATACAGTTTTGACTCTAAATGCGTCTCTCCCAGAGCATACAGCTGTCCGGACGAATTCGTTTCTTATTAATCTTCATCGTTAGTCCTATCATTCAACCCTTGCTCTTGTGGGGCATTCACTTCTGGCTTGAGCATCCGGTTCTGGTCCGCTCAACAGCATCCATTTCTGGCTCCCCCTCCGGCATCACATTGTAGCCCCCCTCCAGCATTCATTTTTGGCTTCCCTCCCACAACCTACTACTACATTCCACCCTCCCTTTCAATCCTGACCCTAACACTGCTTCTTACGTGTACTTGGCTTGAACATGAGCCAGGCAATGATCAAAGGAGCCAGAGCAACAGGTAGAGGCGTCGTCCCATTACCATCAACATGCAACGTGAAGTCAATGATGATCTGCTTCGCGAGCATGACCGAGCGTTTTGTATATCGGTCAAGGTCCCTATCGAAAAGCTTACTCGCAACGGATCACACTCGATCGACCTGAGGACGGTAGAATTTGGTAAAGCACTTCAAATCGGGAACATTTGACCAACCGGGTCAAGCAGATTGACGACGCCATCGCGAGCAGAATACACCTCCCGTTGAAGTATGAATCGCTAGGCCTGGCTGTCAGAAGGGGCATCAGGGAGAGCTTCCTGAAAAAGGCTGTCACCAAAAAAGGAGGGGCATGTTACAGTCGCAAGGACCTTGACGTTCTTGCAGAAAAAGACCTCAACGGTCGCCAGGTGAGTTTTTGGATGGATGGTTCGTAGGAGTCTCATACTGACTGATTATGTGTTTCAGATCAAAAACATTGTATCTAGTGCTCACGCTCTAGCATCTCGAAAGGGAAGTCAGGTAGCTATCTCTCATCTCGAAGTCGCTATCGGCGCCGGCAAGAACTTCGAATGTGACTTCAAAGGGGCAGGTCAAGTTGGCAATTTGCAATCTTATGCGTAGCTGTCTCCTATCACTGGCTACGTACGAGCTTTTCTACTTGTGGCACACGTTCTTTATTCGGGATGGAAATGAAAACTGGAGGATGGAACGTAGTAAATAGTTGATTTAATGGTGTGAATTTCTTATCTAAAGTAATATGAGACGACCGTCAAATACATAGCCTGTCGACGCTTCCCCATCTAGAGCCTTTATAGCGCATTCCAAACCCTCCTCTTCTGCCAAATCACGCGTTGTGCGTTCTGCACTGTCGACCGCCGAGACCGATGCCCGTCCATCGACCAACAGCTTGGTCGAGTCTGTTCACCAGGACATTTCAGCTCCCTTGCCGATTAATAATTTTATGTTTTCTGACTGCCTCTTTTGGCCGCCAGATGCAATGCGGTCTTCCCTCCTTGATCTTGCATAGATACGACCGCTCCTCTGTTTAAAGACAATGCTATCATTTGCGGAGACCCGATGTTCACGGCCAAGTGTAGTAATGTTTGTCCCTTCTCATTCGTGGTCGACGTATCAGCTTCTCGCAAAAGACGCTCCTCCGCTGCACAGTCAATGTCCACCCACTGATGCTCAATACAGCGCCGTTCATTGATATCTGTGCTGTTCCGATACTGAGGCGCCATGTTCCAATAGGAGTTGTATAATCCTTTCATGGCCTTGAAACGCAGCTTGCAGAAGGGGCGTCGACCCGATTGGATCTCTTGGAGAGTGCGGGGCGCCTTCCTTCAATAAGCGTGACTTCGGCTATATCTCCTTCCGCGGCAGCTCTTGCAAGGCCAATCTCATCGTCCAAATGGTCAATCGACATTTGACAAGTAGGAAAACGTCCAGTCTGGAAAACAGATTTGGCCAAATAGGCCTCGTGTGTCCAGTAGGGGCATTGAAACCTAGGGTCACCATTTCCTCTTTAACCTCCCAGGCTTTCAACCAAATGTAGCATAATTCTATACCCGTGCTGCCATCGACATTCCTTCGATGTACCACGATGTTGGAAAGTGTGTTTGCGCAGTCTCGATGAACTCTGCGCAAAGGCGCTCGAATGTATGATAAGCTCTTTCACTAGTATCTGTGAATTCGAAGGACCAACGAGGCCGCGTACGGTCGAGGGAGAATGCTACAAATTTTCCAAGGGTTGTTTGCGAAAGTCGACGACTCTCTGACCTTTCTTAGTCGAAGTGCATGACTAATCATGCCAAGATGCCTCGTGCTATAGCTTCTCGCCAACAACTCGACATTTTGTTACGAGTGTGTCGGGATTGAATAGGGTTTCCTAGCCAACAGGCCCTAGGGGTTTTGGCCCATGTTGAACCCCTAGCCTCAACACTCTATCCTAGCGCTTTCGATACCCGAGCAAACCTGCTTCACCCCCTTTGTTTTGCCCTACTATAGATACAGCTTGAAACTCTCTTTGATTCCTTCTGTATTCTTAATATTCTAGTTATAGCTACCTCTATTGATCAAACATTCTATTCAGCTACGCACTACCTCGCTGCAGTGTGGTTAGATTCTAGGCACGGTCCCAACATTATATTAAGAATTCGTTTACCACACGATATCGGTTTCATTACTCATTCAAGCTACTTGACGGACAACGAAACGAGTATAAAGAAATTTGTTTTATCTGGTGATCGACGCAATCGAAAGACAGAACAACATCAGAAGGTCAATAGAATCAACGACGAGGCTGTTTGAATTGCTAGAGAACCTATCGCTCATTAAGTATGCACAGTTCATTCGATTAAGAGAATCATGATAAAGAATCTTCGTGAATTGCTCTAGAATCAACCCATTCTCATGAAGCAGACGAGTGAAAATAAGCTGTTCAACTCATTCCTTTCCCTCTTCGCCTCGAACCAAGCTTGTGAATCAGGCGAGTCAAAACAATCTGTGTCGTCAGATCAAATTAGTGAGTCTGCTACTACAAATGACGTTCTCATAGTGAGTCTGCTACAATGACACTCTTCATCAATGCAATGATCTACCTACTCTCATCGCTCTACCTATCAGTGAATCGATCTACCTCACGTTCACATGCAACTAGTGAGCCTGCTTCAATGGCAAGTCGATAGTCGATCTCTTCAATGAGCAAGTCGACTAGTGAGTCTGCTTCAATGACACTCTTCGTCAATGCAATGACATATCTACTTTCATCGTTCTATCTATCAGTGAATCAATCTACCTTACGTTCACATGCAACTAGTGAGTCTGCTTCAATGACAAGTCGATAGTCGATCTCTTTGATGAGCAAGTCGACTAGTGAGTCTGCTTCAATGATCATTCTATTTCACATAGTGAGTTTGCTACAATAGACATTTGACGAGTTGATTTGAATCAATAGAAAGATTAATAGAAAGACAGGCATCAAGACTCTACGTCAATGCTATGAACTATACTACAAGTCATAGAAACATGACTTTTAAAGAGAAGAAAATAATGTTACGAGTGTGTTGAAATTGAATAAAGTTTTCTAGTCAACAGACTCTAGAAATTTTGACTCATGTTGAATCTCTAGTCTCAACACTCTATTCTAACGCTTTCAATACTTGAGCAAACCTGCTTCGTTCTCTTTGTTTTGCTCTACTATAAATACAGCTTGAAACTCTCTTTGATTTCTTCTGTATTCTTAATATTCTAGTTATAGTTATCTTTATTGATCAAACATTCTATTCAGCTATGCACTATCTCGTTGCAGTGTGATTAGATTCTAGACATGATTTCAACACATTTGAAATCATCTTTCAAACGAACGTGTGACTATCATGTGAGCATTGAGATTAACAAACGAAACATTTTTGATGATTATTTTATCATTCACACTAAGTCTACAGTCTTGATACAAATTCAATCACTTTTCAATTTTCATCTTGTGACTCTTGAGACACATCTTGAATCACATTGTTGTTGAAGTTCATGAATCTTCGCTGTTACTCTTCTTGAATTACGTATACACACACACATTTACAAATCACATATCATGATCTGTTGCAATTGTTTCACAACTTAATGCTTTCAATTGAAAGTTAATATATATAACTAGTGCTTCTATGACAGATGATCTTTTCATTCGTTCGCGATTTTCAGATCAATCTGCTCAAACATCGTGAAATCAATTATGTGAGAGAACTTCGTTCGCTGTGAATCTCTTTGCTAAATCAAAGTTTGTCAGATCTTCAATAAGATTCTTGAGATTTAAGTCAAGAAACTTCATATTTCATTGAATGAATGATTCACGCAAGTTCTTCTTGTTAAAGTTGCTTCAAAGCACTTTCAGCATCTGACATTAAGAACTGTCATTGAGATGTCTCAACAGTTCATCGAAATTCTTCAAATTCACAAAGTATGAAATCTGATATTCAAGAATGTAAGTCAATGCTAGCTCATTTTCGAAAAGCATCTTTTCATCAACATACAAGATGATGTGCTTCAATACAGCATAGATACACTATTTCATGATATCAGTTGTTACGAGTGTGTTGAAATTAAATAGAGTTTTCTAGTCAACAAGCTTTAAAGATTTTGACTCATGTTGAATTTCTAGCCTCAACACTCTATTCTAGCGCTTTTGATACTCAAGCAAACCTGCTTCGCTCTCTTTGTTTTGCTCTACTATAAATACAGCTCAAAACTTTCTTTGATTTCTTCTGTATTCTTAATATTCTAGTTATAGCTATCTTTATTGATCAAACATTCTATTCAGCTACGCACTATCTTGTTGCAGTGTAATTAGATTCTAGACATGATTTCAACATTATATTAAGAATTCATTTATCACATGATATCAATTTCATTACTCATTCAAGCTACTTGACAAACAATGAAACAAGTATAAAGAAATTTGTTTTATTTGATGATCGATGCAATCGAAAGACAGAACAACATCAGAGAGTCAATAGAATCAACGACAAGACTGTTTGAATTGCTAGAGAATTTATTGCTCATTAAGTATGCACAGTTCACTTGATTAAGAAAATCACAATAAAGAATCTTCGTGAATTGCTCTAGAATCAACCTATTCTCATGAAGCAGACGAGTGAAAATAAGCTGTTCAACTCATCTCTTTTTCTCTTCACCTTGAACCAAGCTCATGAATCAGGTGAGTCAAAACAATCTGTGTCATCAGATCAAATTAGTGAGTCTGTTACTACAAATGACGTTCTCATAGTGAGTCTGCTACAATGACACTCTTCGTCAATGCAATGATCTATCTACTCTCATCGCTCTATCTATCAGTGAATCAATCTATCTCACGTTCACATGCAACTAGTGAGTCTGCTTCAATGACAAGTCGATAGTCAATCTCTTCGATGAGTAAGTCGACTAGTGAGTCTGCTTCAATGATACTCTTCATCAATGCAATGACATATCTACTCTCATCGCTCTATCTACCAGTGAATCAATCTATTTCACGTTCACATGCAACTAGTGAGTCTGCTTCAATGATCATTCTATCTCACATAGTGAGTCTGCTATAATAGACATTTGACGAGTTGATTTGAATCAATAGAAAGATTGATAGAAAGACAGACATCAAGATTCTATGTCAATGCTATGAACTACACTACAAGTCATAGAGACATGACTTTTTAAGAAAAGAAGATAATGTTACGAGTGTGTTGAGATTGAATAGAGTTTTCTAGTCAACAAGCTCTAGAAGTTTTGACTCATGTTGAATCTTTAGTCTCAACACTCTATTCTAGCGCTTTTGATACTTGAGCAAACCTGCTTCGCTCTCTTTGTTTTGCTCTACTATAGATACAGCTTGAAACTCTCTTTGATTTCTTCTGTATTCTTAATATTCTAGTTATAGCTATCTCTATTGATCAAACATTCTATTCAGCTACGCACTATCTCGCTGCAGTGTGATTAGATTCTAGACATGATCTCAACATCAGTCATCATTCATCTTTCAAGTGAGTTGAGTCTTAGCATTCTTCAATTTATCACGATGTCAAAAAAGAACATGTTGAAGAATTTGTTAATGCAATCTTCAACATGAGCTTTTGAACTGCGTCAATTCTGATTACTCACTTGTTTATCTTGAATGTTGCTATCGAGCAAGATGTAAACTGAGTCTTCAAGATCATTGAGATGAATCTCATCAATGATAATTTTATGACTGATTTGACTTCATTGAATCAAGATGTTGTTCAATTTAATGTTTATGATGTTTTAGTGATTATCATTAAGAAAGTTAAATGTTTGAAAAAGATCAAGTTAATTGATATGCACAATGTTCTGATGATGCAGTTCAGCAAGATCACGCAATGCATCTTTCAAAATTCATTTCATAAGTAGCAAAGACAAATCTTTTTGAGTCAAAGAAAGTAAATGATTCTTAAGATATTTATAAATGAACATTGATTTATCGAGAATCATGTCTTGCAAAAGATGCAGATAACAACTGCTATCAAGCATTCATTGCATGTTCTGATAGTATTCAAAGTTGATCAGAATGTTCTTGACTATGAACTTCTGATTCTCACATCTGACACAAAAGTCATCAACTAAACTGATTGTCAAGTCGAGTTTTCATATCTACATTCTGATTCAACTCAATTACTTGAGTTGAATCTTCTGACTCGACTCAATTACTTGAGTTGAATCTTCTGATTTAACTTGATATCAATTTCAAGTCAGAATTCGATTCGAGTTCTTGATTCAACTCATTAAGCAATCGAAAATGATGTCAAATGTCAAGATTTACTATTTTTGAATCTATTACATCATTATATTTGAAAGTCTTTCGTGCAACAAACGAATCTATTTCTTTTCTTGTTGTTTGCATTATCTTGTTGCATTATCAATAAAATATATTGTGTGATGTCTGATTCTGATAAGGCATACGAATTGTCAAGATCTTCAATCGAGAAAGAGTTTAATTTCTCGATCGTTCATTTATTTACTTTCAGTAGTCTTCATTCTAATAAATTTGCAAGTCAAGATTCATGAAACATTAATTATGCTTTCGTCGAAAAGAAACAAACTCTTCAAGAAGCGATGAATAAAATTCATCGCGATACTTCTCTTCTAATATTAAGAGAGAATAATCAGTATGTTGAGTGAAGTGCTGATATCAATGCTCAATTTCAACAATGATGATTATAAATGTCTGTTGACGAAAGTGTCATTAACAAAACTCAAAAAAAGATAGATAATTCACTTTGAATCAAGAAGATCAAAGTAAATAAACAATTCAAAATCTGAAACAAGTTTATTCAAATAATCTCAATGTTGAAAGAATATTTTAAGATTTCATGCAAGAATTGTCTTAAAATTCTAGATCATTCTACAGCTATTGATGAATCTAGTACGATCAATATGATCAAGCATCTTAAGACAAATGCTTGCATGAAATGATTTAAACAAAAATGACTCAACTCTCTTTCACAGATGAAGATATCTTTCAGTCATGTAAGTTTAATATGATAATGCAAATAGATAATGCAAAGTTGACGCATTTATAGAAGAAAAGTCATATCGACTTATCATCTCAATTCAATCAACAGAATTGAAAAAAGATATTATGCAAGATCTTTGTTGCACTGAATTTGTCTTTTCAAATCATTGAAAATGAGCATTTTCAACAGTTACTACAAATGCTTCATTCAGAGATTACTTTCGTTCATTGCACTAAATTGTCAAGCATAATTTTCTTGAAATATGATGAAATTCATGCAAAGATAAAGCAAGACTTAAAAGAGTCACGACAGATTTCTATTACGTTGAATGCATAATCTAGTTCTCAAAAAGTCGCTTATCTGAAAGTTTTGATATATTGAATGAATGTTACATTTCAATATCATGAACATCTTATTGAATTTACGTCTCTTCAAGTTGAGCATACTGATCATCATTTGATGCAAAAGCTGTTCAAGATTTTGAATACATATGACATTAAGAACAAGCTTTTTGATGTTGTTATCAAAAATGCAAGCAACAATGACACTTTAAAGAAGAAGCTTGAAAGAGCGCTCAGTCGACGTGACATTTCATGAGATAGAGCACAAAACTCAATATCTTGTATGACTCATATCATCAATCTAATGACTCAAGAGTTTATCAGAGCTATTGAATCAGAGACTTTAAATGACAATCTCGCTGTGTCATTAGACAACAATCAAGTTGAGAATGTAATCACAAGCAATGATCTTTGCACTGTTGTCAAGAAGATATTTATCAAGTTGATAATGCAAAAAGATAATGCATTTACTAATCAGTGAAACAGGTTCATGCTCTTACTATTGTCATCAACAGTTCTTCTCAACGAAAGTTTCACTTTCTAAAGCTTCAAGTTACAAGATTTTGAAAATTGATACAAGACATTTGCATTCGCTGAAACTCTATTTATTTGATGCTTCAATGTGCATATCAACTGCGTGACACAATCAATATATGAATCGAGAAATTCTTAACAAATGCAAAGATTCAAGCTATTCAATTAAAGAAGAACGAATAATCACTAGTATTACTTATTGACAATATGTTAAATTCTTTCTACGAGCTAACTCTGATTGTGTCTAGAATCATCAATGTTAACATACATTTAGAATTTCGAATGTTTGATGCTCTTTTCAATCATCTCAATGTTATTGAGACGATAGTACGTGATAATGCATGTATTTCACAAGCACTTGTTCTTCAAGCTTGCAAACTGACTTTTAACAAGCTTGCAAAGTACTATTTCAAGACGAAGAGCAAAGATGAACTGATATACAATCTCGCTATAATTTTAAATTCTACTCAAAAGCTGAATTTGTATCAAGATTGAGATGCAAATGAGAACGATTCTCATTTTTATTACAACAAGTACAGAAAAGAGTTCAAGAACTATTTTCATCATCATTATAAAGAGAGAACTACAACTGCAGAAGTCAGAGCACAAGTGACTAGTGATGTTGATCAGATAATGCAATATGATAATGCAATTGATCATTTGTTAACAATGCTATAGTTTGTTGTGATGATTACATGAACTTTTCTTCAAAGAACTCAACGTCACTCTGTATCTGTTAGTGAAGATGATCAATATCTTCGCACTGATGCTATTGTCAAGAAGTTTTCAACATGAAAGTATTGAAGAGACAACGTCTTGAACTATTCAAGATTGACTCAAATAACTAAGAATGTTCTTTCATGTTCAATATTCTCTGTAGATATTGAATGAACATTCAGTCTTGCAAGAAGAGTTTGTCAATAAGATTAATCACAAATGACTTCAGAATCAGTTGAACAGATAATGCTTCTCAAGTATTATAATTGTATCATGAACTTGAATTCTGAAAAGACTATCATCAAAGCATGAGATATTTATCACAGAGAATAAGATGAAGATAACGCGATTGATGAATCTGATGATTCTTTCAAGATAGATTTGCAGAATGTTTTATGTTCTATTAATGTTTAAATGTTTAATATCATTTCATTTGAAGTTGCTTTTGCATTGTCAATGTATGTAGTATGATAACACAGTTACAAGATAATGCAAAGAGATAATGCAGTTCATAAAGTGTATTGCTATGCTAGATAACTTGATTTGATCAAGATATCATGAATGCTATTTTTATTCATGACTCAACTAAATTTCAAGATTGCACATCAAAGTCTTCATGAATATCAAATTTCTCTGCTGAAGAATTACTCACTTGACATGAATAGCAAGAAGATTGCTATCTGCATATGTAAAGCATTATATCAGTAAGTGTTGTAAAACATCAATGATAATGCAAATGAGTAATGCACTTACTGACAAGAAATTCACATAGAAACGCTTTTGTAATCTTCTGAAGAGCAAGCAGTGTCAAAGTCTGAATTTTATAGTTTGCATCGCTCATTTTCTGACTCATCTTGTTTGTATCAATCTCATTCTGCATGATTTCACAAACTATTCTTTCGAATGAGATCTTCAATATCAACAAATCTGCATCTTTCTGATAACGACGTATCTTTCAAAGTGCAACGATTTCTGACTTTCATTTTCTCTTTGACTGTCATGATAAATTAGCTGTTGATAGCTTGATGCATTATCTGTTTGCATTATCTTCTGAATTCTATTGATCTTGCTTTCAGATAGAGTTTTTAAGTCTGCTTTTGATTCATTCGTGATTCAATTATCTGATGTCATATCATTATGAGTTGAGACTTTCAAATCATCACATGATGCGTCTTTAAACTTTCGTTCTAAATCAAGTCTGTCAGCAATGCGTAACAAGAAATGCATTATCTAAATGCATTATTTGTTTGCTTGCAACAAGTCATGATGTATATTAACTGACAACGATTTGAAAAATTGAGACTATCAAGTTGAGTGAAAGCAAAGTGAAGTACGATGTAAACAAGAGATGATGTGTAAACAAAAGATAATGACTGTTGACTGTGTTTATAGTAAAATCAATATGACAAATGTTTTAATATTAGTACTAATATGATGAATGTGTTGATCGCAGCTCTAAGATGATGAATAAATTCTAACATTCAGCTTTAACTTTAATTTTACTTACATCTCATTTCATATCTATTCTAATTCTAACTTTATCTACGCTCAACGTTTATTCTAACTCTAACTTTTTCTACGTCTCACATTTATTCATTGCACTTATCTATTGTGACTAAGTTCATTAGAAAAAGCACTTCAACATCACTATCAGATAAGAAGATTGTTATGCATTATTTATATGCATTATCATTAAGACTAATCAAAATCGCAGAATGTTCAATCTATCAATTAAGTTGCAGTCAATTACGAGTAGAAATTGTGCAATGAAATGAAATAAAGATCAGAAAACTCTTTATATCAAACAAAGTGTAGATCGAATAATTCTTTATAAACAACTCATCAAATTGAGAAGCATCAGCGTTTATCAGAAAGTCATCAAAGCGAAGCAGATGAAAATGAAGAACAATATGCAAGATATGATCACGAATGATCGAGTGAGAAAGAGTCTGCATGATAATGCATTTGAGTAATGCATATGTGTTTCAAAAGCTGATTGTATAATAGCTCAATGCTTCAAGATGAATTTGATGAAGAAGACAAGAAAGAAGAAGACTGCAAAGCGAGCGAAGCTCAAAGTAATAGTCATGAAGATGATGTTCAATACTACTTCTACTGTTGATGTATATACTGTGTTTGATGTGAAAGACAAGACTAATGTATGCATTAGACTATTGCACAACAAGATGAACTTGGGAAAAACATGTCAAGATACATGATATCTACTATTGAATTAATTCAGCAACGCATTTTACATCATGAAGAATTGAATGAATTGAAGATGATGAATGATTCAAATGTCATACAAGAATTCAGCAAATTCATGTGCGCATTTTCGAATGAAAAAAATGCGATTGATCGAAAGATAGTTAATTCACTAGATTCATCAGATAATGAATCTGATAATATCATTGAGATTGATGATGATGGCAAGAAGATGAAATTTAGCAAGAGAGATGACGATGCAGATATGATTAAGAACGAGAACGAGTACAAGAAGAAGTATGAGAAGAAGTACAAGAAGAAGAAAAAGAAGAAGAAGAATGATGAGATAATAGTGATCTCAGATTAGCAGTAGTAAATGAACAAGCATGAATTTTCTTCAATCAATTGCATTACTCTGTTGCATTATCAGACACTCAGATAGATATTAGTAGTACTTCGCTTCATGTCTTGACGAGTTGAATCGAGAATTTCAAGTCAATACTCGATTTCAACTCTTTAATTCAACTCAATTGCTTGAGTTGAATCTTCTGACTTGACTCGAATACTCAAGTTAAGAATTCTGACTCAAATCAAGTCTTGACGAGTTGAAAACTCAACTCGATCTCGATGATTCAACTTGACGTAATCAGTTTATCATCAACAAGTTTATTCATACTAGCAACATAGCTTGTTGAACATTCATGTTGTAAAATAAACGTAAGATGATGAAACTTTCTTCAATTGAAAAACTCACTTGATGAGATAATGTCAATTGAACTGAATTATCAGCTTCTCATTTGTATGTATCATAAATTACATTTCATGCTGCTTCAAGTCATTAATCAACATAATGTTAATATGATGAGAAAGTTCAAGAGTAGTTGAAAACAGAGTGTAAATAAGTTTTAATGCACTCGCACATGATGATAATCTGTTTGCAGATGAACAAAATGTGTTGAAGTAAGTTTTCAGAAATGAAGAGACACATCGTAGAAACATATTGTTGATCATCATATGAAAAACTTCATAAGTGATGTACATTTCATCTTAGTCTTGATTACTTTGAAGTCAGATGATGTATCTTAAGTCATGCATCTTTTGTCAATTGTCTCAATCGTGATTTATATTTAAATGCTATGTTACGCGTATGATTATTGAAGATTTTATCAGATTTCTTTATGATCTTTCAGGGCAAAATTTAATCTTTGATTGAATTTAAGTTTATTCATCTTGTCTGATTGATTCTCAATTGTTAAACTAAGAGCAAATCAATAATTTCAGTCTCAATGATTTGAAACAACATTGAACAAACAGTGTGATGATTGACAAGTCAATAACTGCATTCTCTTCAGAGTTTCTGTCATGATGAAGTGTATATTCATTGACATAAAGATTTCATGCAATCTCTTTCTTCAATTTCACTTATTACACGTTAATTGCAACTTGTTCAACATACATCTGCTGTGTACAACAGAAACAATACAAAAGTCAACTTTTATTCATTGCACTTCAAGAAAATGAACAGATTTTTACATCAACAGCAATAACAATCTTACTGTAAATAACAAATCATCAAATTTTATAGTATTCAATTACATTTACATCAATCATTTTTCATCATTTATAGTAAGTTTGTTCTTCAACTACAATCTTTATTATTTATTGCAACATAAATAAATCACAGCTAATCTTCAACAATTTGCAGTGATTTCATTTATCATTGACACTTATGATTCTTAACATTTAAAGTGATGTCAATGATGTATAACAATATTGACAAGATATGTTTCTAGTCAGTTTATTAAAAACATTCAAAAGAATAAAAAGAGAATTGCAATGAAGTACATTAATCAAACAATTGCTTGAAAGTGATAATAATAATAATAATAATAAATTCATACACTCTTGTGACATCGATTAAATTGACTCATGAGAAACTCTATGCTATTTGTATTGAGTGAACAAAACTCTCTGAGGTAGAAAATCACTTGCAGTCTACATAACTGCTTCATGCAGTTGAAACAGTGAGTTTTGAGACTATGTATCAAATTTGTTCGCGTTGATTGCATGTTAAAGAATGAGTGTTCTAGTCACTTTAAATTGCTTCAAGAGCTTCGTTTTCATCATCATCTTCGCTACTGTTCTGAGACTCTTTGTGATGATGATGATTATTCAATAGTTCAAGAAGTCAGCATCTTGTAGCATTCTTGATCGCAGATGCAATCAGTTCAAGCAGTGCATGAGTACATGCTTCGTCATCTGATGACTTCATTCGCAGTTGCATGATGAGCTATTCGTGCCTGAAATGTTTCTAGAGTGCAGATAAGCATTCAGATCTATGCATTTGATTCTGATGTGCATTGCAAGAGTGCTTTCTGCTTTCTGAAAATCATCACGCATCTTTATTGTCTTATTGCTCAGATGCAACCTTTGTGCTGAGATTACGTTGACATTTGCAACGCGTTCTCTGTACTTTTTCCATCGTTGATTTCATTGATCTTTGTGATACTGTGTTATTGCGATGCTATCGCTTGTTGAAATCATTGTGAAGAAGAGAGTGCATCGTCTGCGTCTCAACTGTATCTTTGCATCTTCTTGAATGAAGACATTCAGAAGTACTATTTTCTTGATGATGAGTGAGTAAGAAATGACGCGATTAACTTTCGTCAAACGAGCGCGTATTAGTTTGCATGCTTGTCTGATCTCTTGCGTTTAATCATTGACTCGACTGTGTAGCGTGATCTTGTTCTGTAGCATGTTCAGATGAACATGTAGCAAACTCATGTATGTTTCTGTCTCTAGAGTTTCGATGTTTACTCTTTTGAATGCTTCTGCTACATGATGCAAAGTCTGATTCTGAAGTGTTTCTAGTCTGCATTCTTTGCTCAACAGTTCATCTTTCTTGTCGCGCTGATGTCAGACTGATGCTTCGAATGCGATTTCTGATCTCACTACTGCTGAGTATACTTGTCTCGCTTTTGTGAAGATAGCTCTTCATGTGAAGACTTTAAGACAACTAAGTGTCAGCATTCTTGTGACGTGATTCATCTTTATTTGTTGAAGATGCGCGTCTCATTGCAGTTTCATGTTCAGTTGCATCTTTAAAACTTGTACGTCTGATTTCAATTTAATAACTGCGCTTTCTATTTATATGTTAGTCATCATGTTGAATCTCTTCGATTTTCTAGTGAAATGCGTAAGCTCATACTTTTCTGATGCAAATGTTGTGTCATGAGTGCAAGCTCATTTCGTGCAAATGTCGTGTGCTTTGCTCAGTGTTTTGCAGATTTCTTCAGTGAATCTGTTATAAACTAGAATGTTAATATCATTTACGAAGTTAAGCACTTCAATTTTAATTCTCAATGCTTTGCATTTTTCGATTAAACTTGCGTTGAAGAATAGAAAGAAAATCGATGAAATGAAAGATCTTTGCAATATGTCTGCGTTTATCTTGCATATGTTGCTCATTTGTTTGTTGAATATTAGCGACGTCTTTCGATTCTTTAGAAAGCTGCATGTTCATTCGATTATGTAACTTGATGTTCTTTTCATTTTCAGCGTATGCAGAAGTCTGACGTGTGAGACTTGATTGAACGCTTTAACGATGTTTAAGTTTAGCATGAAGATCACATATTTGATTTCACAGTCTTACACTGTGTGAACTTGATCTATTAGTAGATTTAACGTCGAGATCATGAATCGCTTGCGTCTCGCTCTCATTTGAGCATTTGATAGCATGCAATGAGTCTCAACTATGTCACTCAGTCTTTTGATCATGATCGACTTCAGCACTTTGCTCATGATATTGAGCAAAGCAATGAGTCGATACGTCTTTGAATCAATATAGTCACTTTTCTTTGATTTGTGTAGTACTATTGTCTGAGTCTTTTTGAACTGCTTTGAATGATACTTGTGTATTATGCATGCGTTGAATAAACTCGTCAGTACTGAGATTAGTTCTGTGAAACTCGCTTGAAGTGCTTTGTTTGAAATATCTGAAGCGCTTGATGCTTTGTCTGCTTTTACTCGTCTGATTGTCTGCTTCACTTCATCTTCTGTGATGCGTGAATTGAATGAGACTGTCAGAGATATGAATGATTCTGCGATGTCGTTGACATTCACTTGAGAAGATGAGAAAAAGAACTTTTCTCGCAGTATCTCGATTTTTTTCTCGAACGTCGTTGTCATATGATCGATGTCGCTTCACTTCAGTGACGAAAACTGAGAAAGCTTTTTAGATAACTGACTTTCGATTCTAGCTCATTTTGCAAAGCATCATATCGATTTGAGTGCTTCGCTCAGCTCATGCATTTGTGTTCTGAAGTGTGCGCATTTCGTTTGTTGAATGATCTTGTTTTTATGATCATTGTGCTTCAGATATTCATTTCATGCTTTTAATGTGTCTTGCATTTTTCATATGATTCACAGTCATCTTGATTTCATTACTACTTCGAAGCAGCTTTGATTTCAAAAGTCTCTTGCTCAATTTGATGACTTTGTCAAGAAGATAGATTTCTTGATGATCTTCTGTAGTACTCTGATAATCTTGCACACTCTGACATTCATCATAGTCTTGTCGTCTAGAAAGTGTTTCAAAGATAGATGTATTCACAAATAAGCACTCAATGCTTCTGTATTCATTTTCTTTCAAAGTCATCAAGTCAAGAGTTGCACTGAGATTGTTTGTAAACATAGCTTTGTGATGATTGAAAGATGATTCAACCTCTGATGCAAATCAATTCATATCTTGCATTTGCATGTCATGAACTGTATTTTCTCGCTGCTAAAGACTAAATCAATTGTCGTAAATTGATTGTGAGCTTCGCGAGTAATAATGTCTGATTTCAGTAATAATTTCAGCTTTGCATTTGTAATGATGTTTAGTAGAGTATCAGTTGTCATATGACGAGTGAAGCATCTTCATTTCTCTCAGTGAGAATGATGTAGATTGAAATCTTTTACAATCAGTTGTTTGCAATCATTCTTGAGTAGTTCATTCAAACGAGAAATGATTAAAGATCTCTCTGTGAATGTAGTAAACAGTGAGCATGAGTTGTAGATGTTTAAAAGTCTTAACGTCTGCATTTTGTCATCTGTGTTGCAAGTTAATATTCTGATTGAGCAAATGTTTGACTCAGCTGTTTTTACTATTCATTGATTGAGTCTTAGATGTTTGTTAATGTATATGCATGTTCTTAATTGAGATGACGAGTTTTTCACTAGGTGAAAGAAGTTGTGTGCTGAGCTAAATGACTGTAAATCATTATTGTTGCAATCTTGCTTCTGTATAACTACTATGTTGAATTTGTGAACTTCTTTGTCAATTAGAAATGATTCTTGAATTCTTAATGATTTTCTGATGTTGTACTGTAGAATTTGTAGAAAAGACTGTTTTATCATAGAGTTATTTGTAGTTGTTGTTGACTCTGCAATGAGAAAACTCTTTGTATGCTTTCAATCATCAATGATCTTTCTTGCTTTCTGATTGAACATTTCTGAATCTGCTCAGATGTTGTCTCATTTGAGTCACTACTTACGCAAGAGAAAAGATTGACTCATCTCTTCTTGATCTTTACTATCTGTCAAGCTGATTCATCAGTGATTCAACTGCATGTTTTCAGCATGACTGTTGCTGAGCTTGAGAAATTCGTTGAATCAAAAGAATTCGTTGAATTTGAAAAGTTCATTGAATCTAAAAAGTTCAGAAACAGCGAGAAGAGTGTGCAATTGTATTTAGACATCTCAGAGTATCTGAACGATCTGTTTCTATAGATTTCAAACGCTTGTTTTATCTGCTGTTGTCACTTGAGACAGATGCATCTTCAGAGTTTGTGATTTTCGTTGCAGTTGACGCAACATCTTTTATTTGAAGACATCACACACTTCTCTATATGATGCTTGTCTGCGCATTTTTCGCAGCGCTGATTCTTTTTGCAGATCTTAATCATGTGATCAAATTCGTGACATCTGAAGCACTGTGTGATGTGACAGTTCTTTTCAAATAGCTTGCATGCACATTCTTGATACAAGTTCAGCATGCTTATGTTCATTAATCGATTCATCATCGCTTTGATCGCGATCTCTACAATGAGCGACAAATGAATCTTTTCGCTATCTGCTATCTTCTTGAGTCAGACTATTCTTAGAACTTTCAGATCTTCATGAAGTCTTGCGTTATCTTTTATCAGTCTTTCAATGATCTTTTCTTGATTGCTCATGTCTATTGTAGTGCATACTTCATGTGTCAGCACTGCAAAGGTTCAACATGCTATGCATGCTGAACTCGTGATTTCTTTTGCTCACGTCTGAGTCTTTTTCAGGTTTGCTTGAGCATCTGAACTAACTGTGTGAAGAAAAATGTCATCGCTGCTCAGCTTGCGAAGTGACATGATTAGGTTTCTTTGATCTGTCGACATGCCTGCGATTTTCTGTAGAATCTGTTCAATTGACTTCTTCTGTACCTCTTTTATTTCTCTTCTGTTCATTATTTTAATCATGACTTCTCATCTCTTGCGAAGCGACGACGAGTCGTCTTTAGAACGTTGCTTCTTCGTCGCTATTTCTTCTCTTGTCACGTTCGCTCATGACGTGATTTTCGTTGAAAGACGCATGTTTCTCTGTGTATGCAACTGCTTGTTAAGCAGTTGAACTGATGTCTTCAGTTTCTGTACATTCTTCGTGATGAACGCGTTCTGATTCGCATGATGTTTTTCTTCTGAGTCGAGTCGAAGACGTTGAATCAGCTTCAATGCTATCTCTTTTCATGAATGATCTTTGCTCTTCTCTTTCTCTAACGTTGATATCTTTATTAGTAAATCAATAATATTAGCAACGTTCTCTTCATCGTCATGTGAGTGTTTCGACCTTGCATCTCTGTTTTCTTGCGACGAATTAACGTCGCTTGCAATCGTCTTCAAATCAGCATTGTTGTGATTCGTGCAATTCATCGTCGTTCAATCATCTTCTAGATTCACTCTGTCTTGTTTATAGTGCTCTTTTTCAAAATTTGTGATGCGTGCGTTGTGATTGTTTTCTGCTTGAAAGTGATTTATAAACTTTTCTTCAACAAGCATTAAAGAAGTATTCAATGATATCATCAACAAGAATTTCAATTCATTCAAATCTGAAATAATTAAGATAGTTATGAAGTAAGCTTAAAGCTTGAGATTTCATTTCTAAATCTTGATTTACATGTTTAACACTCAATCAGAGAGTTGCAACATTAAAGTGATAAAGACAAGTGCATGCATTACATTATTTATGAACTAAACAAGAATGATAACATCATTGATGCAAGTCACATTGTTGATGAAAAATAGTGTAAAGATATTTTCACATGAAATATAACTTGATTCTATTGATGAACGAGTCATTGATTGAGCAATTTGTTACAAGATGCTTGCATTATACTGTTCGATGAATTTCTTTTGAGATGAGTTTTTTTCTTCAGAATCTACAACTTCAATCATCTTTGCACTCACTTCAATTCTCACAGTGATAATGATTATTCTTCTGATAATCTTTGAATGTTAAATACATTGAATATAAGAAAAGTGAATGAATTAATTTATAAATGAACGAAGTTGAAGTAAAAACTCTGTAAAAACTTTATCAAGATTATTGCAAGACATACTCACAAATGCGCTATTGCATCTACAATTTCTTCAACAAGTGATTGCAAATCAACTCAATAGTGTTTCTTTCATTTTTGAATGTATCTTCTCTTCTTTCAAAGTCTTTTTCATCAGATCGAAGATGCTTAATCAACACTCATTCATCAAACACTTTAAAGCACGCGTTGCAGCAGCTCTTCATCATTGAAGTCTCATATTCAATTCATGTGTCATGTTGACTGAATCTTCGCTACGTCTCTTGAAAATGTTCATTCATCGTGTCTCGTCAGCTTCTGTTGTCTGAGTCTTCAAGCTGAGATGACTGCAATGAATCAATGACATCGCTTTTTCACGATCAACAGCGAAAGACGAGATTCACGTGTCGAGATCATATCATTCGAACGACGTCAGATCATTCGATCATGATCGAGATGTGATTCTTGTTGACGTGACAGACAGACAAGTGAAAAGCTCGAGCGATCGCGATAAAGAACGATGCATTTCTATTCTTGTTCGTATGACAGCTCAGCAGGCGTACTATGATTTCGACAGTCGTTTCGTCGTGACATTCTTCTCGGAAGCTGAGAATCTCAATCAGTATCGTAAAAGAGCTAAGTATTGGTGAAACGATGGCCGGCCAAGGGAAGCAGGGGCAGGAGGATCAGGAGTGGTAGTCGAGCCAAAAGATGCTCCAGCATGTTCTGAAGAGGAATCATCTTCGTTCGAGCTGAGCTGCAACGCGGAGGTACAAGGCGGCGAATGAGAGGACCTGGCTGTATCGCTGGCTTAAGCCGTAGACCAAAGAATGGGCTGTGGAGGGAACAAGCCTGGTGGAGTTTGAACTGGAGTCGGACAGCTGGCGATTTGGAGTATGAGAGATGCTCGATGACGGCGCAGCTGTAGTGTGCTGCGAGGCTGAGCATTTGGAGTGGTGTTGCTGGCACTGGTACTAGAACTTCTAGCGCAGGAGCGATTGGTTGCCCTTGACATCCTATTAGTCATCCATGTCGCGCTCGTTTCGCCTCCCTTCCTTCCACCCTTTCCAACTCTTCGTTATCGACTCACATCCACCAACACCCTGTCTTCTTGTTTATCAACTGAAAATGAGACATAAGCACCTCCCAGCTTGAGATGGCCAACCTTTCGCAGAACGATCACAGCATCATCGTAGAGCATCCTTTGGACACCTCTCTCGATCATTTACGGGAGCCACTTCGAAAGATAGAGCAGGGTTACAAGCCGGGTTCTCTATCTTATGATGGCGCTGTCGATAACTCTGACCAAGGAACTCAAAAGGCAATGTCGCGACTTCTGCTTGCTTTGATGGGCCACGAGGTGGCACTTGACCTTCGCTCAAAGATCGGAAACAGCAACATAGCCACTGAGCTATCAAAGCTTTTCGGACTTGTTCAAGGCGGCCGTTACAACTACGAACACTACCGTGCGCTATCACGACTTGTCATCAAACAAGACCCCGATGTAGACATTTGGAACGCCGTCCTCAACCTCATCATCACAATCTCCCGAACCACCCCTCCTACAAGCATTCCTGCCTCGTTCGATGGCACTCCTATCACGCATTCCTCCTCCTCGCAGCAAGGTGGTGAACAAACCCAAAAACTGGTGGAAGGAAGGATCTTCGAAGAGATACGGGGTTGCACATATCAGAACGTCGAGGGCTTCTTCTCAAAATATTTTGAGGGAAAGTCTTGGACCGAGCGTACGAAGGAAATCTATCAAGCCGTGCAAAATAGACATGTGGATGGACGGTGGACCGATTTCCCTCAGACACCTGTACAGAATGATGTCTGTAAATGGTGGTTTGATTTTCAAGATGAATTTCTATCGAGCGAGCGGGGCGTTTACTACACGAGCACCACCAAAGACCTTACGGGCTGCGAAGCCAAACGTCAAATCGATCTGTTCGTCAAGCCCAACAACGAAAAATTGTCGAAGGTGATACATGATTGGAAGGATGTCGAAGTGATTGGTGAACTCACGGTGTCTGACAATAACAAGAAAGCCAAGCTGCTTCAAATCAGTAGATACGTCCGCGATGTGTTCTCCTGTCAGCCGACCCGCCGATACGTGCACGCTTTTACTCTCTGTGGGAATGAAATGCGGTCGTGGGTGTTTGATCGCTCGGGTCCTTACAGCTCAACTGCTTTCGATATTCATGAGGAGCCAGAGCGTTTCATCCGTACGATTGCAGCATATGTGATGATGAGCGACGAAGAGTTGGGTCTTGACACTTTCATCGAGCGAGATGATGGCGATCAGTTCATAACCATCATGGAAGATGCGACGGGCAAGAAGAGAAGATTGCAGTTGGAGTCGATTCCTATTGCCTATCAACGGGCGATTGTGTGTCGCGGCACGTCTTGCTTTCGTGTCAGAACTCTCAACTCCAAGAATTTGCGGTATGTCGTCAAATTCTCCTGGGTCTTCGATAAGCGACGACCGGAAGCCGATCTCCTCAGATTGGCACGCGAAAGAGGAGTAAAAGGGGTCGCCAAACTCTTTGGTCACCATCGCATTACTAGTATTACGAACATGCGCGAGGGGCTGAAGTTTGGGAAGCCTTACGCTTTTCGAAATACCACGTTGAGTCCTGCATCCTCCTTTTCGCAATCTCAGTCACTCCTCTCTCGATCATTCGGCCAGCTTCCCGGCTTGGGCACTGCTGGAGAGCCACCGAAGAAACGAAAGTCTGTTGACGCTGAAGGGAGCTCATCCAAGAGATCAAGGTCCAACAGCCAGAGCTCTGATAAAGCCAAGAGGAAGAATGAGGTATACAGCCAGATGACGAGTCTCTATACCCATGATGAGAGCTCGTTTGACAACCGCATTTTTCGTTGCTTGGTGATCTCGCCAGCCGGTCGAGCGATTCGTGATTTTCGGTCAATCCCAGAGCTGCTGGAGGCCCTCCGCGACGCAATCAAGGCGCACAGGTCTCTTTATACAAGTGGCAAGATATTGCACAGGGATATTTCCGAGAATAACATTATAATAACAGATCCAAAGGAAGCTGATGGCTTTACGGGCATGTTGATCGATGAGGACCTTGCCAAGGAGATCGGTAGCGGGCGGAGCGGCGCACGGCACCAGACAGGCACAATGGAGTTCATGGCGATCGGAGTGCTACGTCGTCTTTCTCACACCTATCGACATGACCTTGAATCATTCTTCTACGTACTTCTGTGGATCTGTGCTCGCCGTGCATGGGGAAAATATGAGTCCTGTTTTGATCAGCCACTCAAACAAAGTAGATTGGCGAAGTGGTATACGGGCAGCTACGATGATATTGCTGACGCGAAAGAACATCATATGGGTGTTAGTGGGTTCAAAGCCATTTTGGAGGAATTTCCGCAGGCACTCAATCACGTCAAGCCTTTGTGTAGAGAGATAAGGGGTGTTCTCTTTCCTCTTCTTAAGGATGGAGTGTTGCACATCGGAACCCCGGAGGATGCAAAGGAATTGTACGATCCAATCATCAGGGCCTTCGAAAATGCTATAGCTGAAGAAAGAGCGAGGGACGAGTGAGGTCGTCCATACGGTATTCATGTTGTGAGATCTTATGGGCTCGTCGGGGATTCGCTTTGTTGTACCTTACGAACCAAATGCATATTTGAGTGCAGAGACTTCCTATGAGAATTGAAGCATGCAGGGCTCCTATCCATTTATTATAAGTACATTTCTAGTGCGCAGCGATAGCCTGACGGTGTGAGACGAGACCCAGTCTTCGCACAGGGGAAGGGTCGGATTATATAACTCTTTGATTGTATCTAAGCAGGTGCGTTCGACCTTTTGAAGCCTACAATCCATATTTGAAACTAATTGAGGGTCTAGACCCAGCAGGGGGATAAAGCACTCAACGGCAAAGGAGAATATCTACCGAGTCACCTGGTTGACGCGGTAGATCACAGGGAAAGGATGTGTATATATGCCGAGCCACCCTGCTGCGCTCTCCGCAGCTATCAGTCCCAATCACCTTCGATCATCTTAATAATGTCGTCATTCAAGTTGTTCTCCGCAGCTTCTAGGTCAGAGCCGCTGTAATCGTCGAGCGGATCGTATGTCTCTCGCCACTTCCGATCTTCCACGGCTATCGAATTATTAGCCACTGAATAGAACCACCTAAGATATCACTGCCACTTTGCGTACCATCTTTTACCTCACGCGGAGATGCCGAGTTGACGATGGCTGACGTTGGGATCCTGTGAAGGCAGAGATACGCGCCTTTCTCATGCTGGGAAGCCCGCCCTGGTAATTCAAGGTCCAGATGAGTCACTAAGTCATTGAGGCTGAATACATATGTCTCCGGCATAAATCTTGTGTTGATTGTCAAGATACTCCAGGAATCCTTGTCGCGTTCATCGGGGTTCCAAGGCTCTTTGAGAGCCCAATTCTCTGCGTGATCCTTGTCGGAGAAACATGTGATGTATGGCTGAGCTCCGCGATGACTCCAAGTCAGCTGATCGATGATCGATTGGCGAAAGGCGTCCATTTCATTCTCTGAATAGATGATGTTGATGTCTCTTGCCGCCAGGCCGTTGTCTGAAAGTGCTGTCTGGCACCCGGGATATTGCACTCGGTAAAGATTGAAGGGCAATCCTGCAGGGTGACGACGAAATTTCTCCATGGCTTGACGGGGTCAGCTTGAATGACAAAGAGTTCTGACCTGACTTTGAGGCAGTCAGAAGAGAAAAGTCCGACCCTTAAGTGTAAGTCAGGGGGTCTGGGCTGCAGCTAAGAAGATAGAGAGCGGCATAGAGATGCCTGAGAAGATTATATAGAACGCCGGCACTGACACGTCACTCTCGCTCCCCGGGCCGATTGCTGTTCCATTGTGCTAGAACCTTCTCTCATTGGCGTAGGCCGAATCCACTCAATGACCTGCAGGCGTAAGCGAAGCGAGTAATCATCAATAGGCTAAGCCCCAGAAACGTGTCAGCCTACTAGTGGAGTAATTAGTAGATCTATGACTGGTCATAGAGTTGACCACACAGGGAAGAAAGAGCGGAGGTAATCTCGCGCCCGTGACGGGGGCGCGGACCGAACCCACCTAAATCACCTGCAGACATCAGCGAAGTGAGTCATCACGAAAATGCGTTGCTTGAAATGTTGAAAGACCCCCCAACCCAGCACAAACTTCATATCTACGTCCTCTTCCACCACAACCTCAAAAACCTTCCACCTCCACACCACCAAATTCAACTTGATAGATACCATGCCGACTCTTAACAATCGTATTGCTTTCGGTGTAGATCAGAAGGATGCTGATGCGGCAAGGTCTGAGGTCATCCGGTGGGCAGAAGCCTTCGAACCACAATACTTCCAGGGTTCCTTCGACAAGCCTTCTATGCCTATCCCTAGAGATGGAGAGTATCGTGGCAAAGTATCTTGAGGTGCGAGTCCAACAAAGTCCTGAACGGATAATTCTTCAGCATTGAAAACTCGATTATAGCATGGGGACAAAACGCCACTAGCCGGTACTCTAAGGATTCCAATAGAGGGAGTGGATAGGGATTGTCTCTCGAAATTCTCCTCCATCATCTACGTCAGTACGGAAGAAAAACCCTATATAATTCCGATCACCGGAGGCAAAGCTTTGACCATTCTTGCTCTCGGTGGACTGTCATGCGACAATGGCCTGCCTGCTGTGGGAAGCCTCCGGATGCACCAAAGTTGTTAAAGAGTGGCTACGCAATGCACTTATCGGCCGGTGAAAGGCAGACGTTCAAGGGAAAGGGTGGAGGATATGTCACCAGAACGAGGTGATTTGTGGCATCCTGGTCGGCACAGCCAGGCAGACACGCAATGACTGCTGTCAATTGAGGCGAGGCCTACCTTCCTTTGATTCCATTCGCTGGTTTTGGCTTACCGCCGCTGCTCAGATTCTTGCTCAGCCCCTCTCGTGCCAGGTCACCAGATCACAACTGAGCGGTGATCCCTGTTTACGTGGTTAGGCAGACGTGAAGGGAAGCCTGAGCCCTCGTAACAAGTAATGAGGCATTTCTTTCATTGGTCTTGTGGCAGCCCTCTTAGGATCAGACAGTTGCTTCGCCCGGGAATGGTCGCCGCACGCTGAAACTTTCCACCAATGTCGTCGCAGTGTCGCACATCAGCTGAGCTGTGGTGAAATAGTGGCTGGCAAAGGAAGGTCGAGGCAGGAAGGTCTAGAGCAGCAGAGTCGAGCGATGAGGCATTCCAACATGATTGAAAAGGGAATTATCTCCGTTGGAGCTGAGCTGTAGCGCGGGGAACAAGGGATGAGGTGGTGAATGAGAGGTGAGGGTGAGAGGTGCAACAAAGTACTCCCGAAGGGAAAGGCCAGGAGCAAAATGCCTCATGCAAAGGTCCAAGCACAGTGATCGGCGATAGTCGGTAGAAGCCAGCTAGGTAGCAGGAAGGGGGGCCGTAAACCTTTGCAATATGAGAAGGAACGAGGGCACGGCAAGGAGATGTGGGAAGAAAGATGAAGGAGGAAGTGGGGAAACAGCAAGCGGTGGAGGTCTTTATACCTTGAGAAAGCAGCGGATGGGGCGATACTGGGCGCCTAGCCTGGAAGCAGGAAAGAGCGCCCATTTCACCACGACGCAGAATTTTTATCCTCAACCATGACAGGGTTCTCTGAAGCCATGTCAGAGGAAATTGTAATCGCTGGTCAGATATGTACCTTGGGGCTTCACCTTGACTGCCGCAAACCTCACGGGATGAATTGGAGCTCATTGCGTTCTTGCAGTGTAGGGTTGTTCCCGGGAAAGGATGCATATTATGCGCTGCGAATAGTAGGCATTTGACATAATGTTATGAACGGGTCGGGCCATGTTAAGGCGCCTGATTGCGCCATCAAGCCAAGGGCTGTAGCCAAGTCGGATACGAGCAAGAGACAGCAAGGAATCTAGGCGGCAGCAGCATTCAAGGAGTCTAAGCAGCAGAGTTCAAGATGTTTAGGCAGCAGCATTCGAGATGTCTAGGCAGCTGCAGGGCCCCAACGTAGGCAACTGCAGCCGGGCCCAAGGCAGCCTGTTCAGGCTCCAGCGTGCTGCGCCCCTGCACTGCCCCGCGGGAGCTCAGCTCAGCTCAGGCACGCTCAGGCACGGCTCAGGGCTGCTCACCCCTGGCTCACCTTAAAGCAGCCGCTGCTCACCTTCCAAGCTAGAAGTGGAAGGAGGAAAAATGTTTCGTGATCATGTCTAGAAGGGTAGGTATGGTTGCAGTAGGCGTATTCCGTAATCGGTATCAATGATGTCATTGCTTGCATAGGTACTTGTACACCAGTCACCACTTACTAGCAGGTTGTTATATAACCACGCAAGGGCCTTCAAGGTAGTACGCGACTCAATAACAGGACGTTGTTGTTCGTTTTCCTCGTACGCCCATTGTCGTACTGAAGGTTGCGGTCCGTTATCCGACCGAGGGGGACCTTCGGTACCGTATGTCGCTGTCTGACCCTGGAGATAATTTAGGGCTTCCCAGGGTTATCAGTAGATCATCCGGGCCTTGTACTAAAGGGGAAGGTTTGCGGCAACCGACCTCTCTCTCCCTTGTACTCTTCGTCTACTTGTTGTTTTCCTCCATGTCTTCTGCAAGATTGTGTGGGTGGGTTGTGACTTGCAAGGCATCATCACAGCTAGCCTCTCAGAGCTAGAGAGTACTGCTACCACCTGCCAGATCTGTCTGGCTATGCGGTGCTACCTAAGGTACTTTATCAGAGCACTTACGACGTCACCGCTGGCCGGGCTTAGCCATCATTACTTTGTTCAACAAAAATCAATTGTGTTGAGCAATCATCATTCGAGCGTGAGTGGTGAGTGTTTGCTGCTTCCTGCAGAGTCAAACTAAGGTACTGAGTCAGTCAGATGGTCACGTTCTCAATAGATACCCGAAGCCAGAGTGTCACGAATACCTCATAGTCGAGCTTCCCCGCGAGATAGCTCAGCAAGCCGACGGTGCAAGGCTATCTTCATGCTTATAGCAACGACATGGCGATTGATTATTCATGGTGATAGCACCCTACCGTACGAGGTTAGCACCTACACGTACATGGTAGCAGCTGTCTTGCCTTATCTCGAGATAAAGAGTTTTTAGCAACCGCGACTTTGATTCACTAGACGTTCCTACGGAGGTGGCAGGTCGCAGTAGCAATCCCCTCGCAGGATGGTTTCGTTCTTTGCAGGAAAGATGCCTGTCTATCCCATCCAGTCAAACCAGTGCTGTCTACTAGACACATCCCTCTGTCCAATACATGCAACTTCTTCATAGCTCACCACCACCGCTGCCATGGTGCTACTTTCAGTCCGCATCTATTTCCTTTTTCAACCCATGTACATGCAATATATGGTAATTGTATTCCCATGTACCAACGAGCTAAGATAGCGTCGAGCCTCGGCGGGACTGCTGGCATGGCCTCCTGACCTCTCGTTTCCTCCCATGGTTGCCTACTTGTGTCTTCCCATGGAGCTATCTGTCCCGTCTTGACACAAATGCGGACATCCGCTGCAATAGTCAGAATCTATGCAGTTACACGCAGGACCAACATGGTGGTGAAGCTTCAAGGTGTTCGCACACCGTCTTCGGACCCATCGCCTCCTTTCTGCAACCTCGATGTTCTTATCATTTACCGGAGCCTGGAGTACGGGCTTGGCAACCTCATGCGGACTTTCCTCGTGTTGGCTATGCTATATAAGACGCTCCTTTCTCCTCCATTGTCATTGTTCCGTTAGCTTTCTCGAGACCGCAAATCGACGCAGTATACAATATGCGCGTCTCCCTTGTAGTTCTGTGTGCTTTTGCGGCGAGCGCCGCTGCCTTACCCGCATCTACTCGCTATGTAGTTCACGAAAAGCGCGGAAATGAAGCTAGCTGGTCTGAGGTCTCGCATACAAAACCTGACAAACGTATCACGTTGCCAGTCCGCATAGGTCTGAAACAGACCAACCTTGATCAGGGTCATGATATCCTCATGGATATTGCCCATCCTGACAGCAAAAACTACGGAAAGCACTGGAATGCCCAGCAGGTGAGTATAACGCTCTTTGATCTCAACCGAACGATCGACAGACGCTAAGTTTAACAGGTTGCCGAATTTTTCGCACCCACGCAAGGATCAGTGGATGCCGTTCATGATTGGCTTACTTCGTCTGGAATCGAGACGTCGCGGATTGTCCCATCCATGGGAAGGAATTGGTTGAATCTCAACGCCACAATTGGTGAAGTAGAAGCTCTGCTGCGGACAGAGTACAAATTCTACGGTCACGAATCTGGTCAAGGCCATCTTGCTTGTGACGAGTACAGCGTTCCTGAGACTGTCAGACAGCACGTTGACTTCATCATGCCAACTGTTCACTTTGACACGAAGATCTCAGAATCCGACAAAGAACGAACTAAACGCGATTTACCGACGAATCTCAAACCTGGAGATCCCAACAATATCGGCTTCAAGCCGAAAAAGGGTAAAGTAATTGCGGGTCCTAATATCGTTCCCGCTACAGACGCCTATACGCTTTCCAACTGCAACACTTATGTCACTCCCGAATGTCTTCGAGCCCTCTATAGCTTCAGTAATGGAACCCTAGCGAAGTCCTCGTACGGTATCGTGGAATACACACCGCAAGCGTACCTTCAATCTGATCTCAACCTATTCTACGCCAACTTGGCCCGCGAGATTCCCTCGGGAGATGGACCAATCTTTGATTCTATTGATGGAGGTGTCGACCAAACCACTACCCAGAGCTTCAACGACAACGGAGAGTCAGATCTTGACTTGCAGTACGCGATAGCATTGGTCTACCCTCAAAAAGTGACCCTCTATCAGACTGGTGATCTCGTGATCGGTGCCTCCTTCAACAACTTCATCGAAGGCATTGACGCTTCCTACTGCACGTCAGGCGGTGGAGACAACCCAACATAGTAAGCAAATCCTGTTTCCAAAACCTGAAGAATAACGTCCAACACCCCACAGCGACAGCATCTACCCAGACCCCAACTCCGGCGGCTACAAAAGCAAAGACTGCGGCAAATACGCCCCCACCGCTGTCATCTCCACCTCATACGGTTATAACGAAGCGGACCTCACCCCTGCCTACGAAGTCCGCCAATGCAACGAATACATGAAACTTGGGATGCAGGGTGTAACCGTTCTCTACTCCAGTGGCGATTATGGCGTAGCTGGCAACGGCGGCGCATGCTGCACCAGAGCCAAATGCGCAGGTGGTACCTACAACGGCGGCGGCTCAGGGACTTTCAACCCCTCTTTTCCGGCCACCTGCCCGTACGTGACTGCCGTCGGCGCTACGCAAATAGTGCCCGGTGCCAGCGTCACGGCTCCTGAAGAAGCCTGCGAAACCGTCATCTACTCTGGAGGTGGATTTTCCAATGTTTTTGCCCAGCCCTCGTACCAATCCTCGGCCGTCAAATCCTACTACGCCAACCACAAACCCGCGTACACCGCCACACAGTACAACAACTCCCAAACCGTCCGTGGCTATCCTGACGTGTCCGCAAATGGGGCAAACTATGTGGTTGCGGTCGACGGCACCCTCAGCCTCATCTACGGCACCTCGGCCTCCTCGCCCACTTTCGGCTCCGTCATTACGCTCATCAACGAGCAGCGCGCCAACTCTGGAAAAGGCGCTGTGGGGTTCATCAACCCGACGCTTTATAGCAACCCGAGCATGATGAACGACATCACGAGTGGCGGGAACCAGGGGTGTGGAACGGCTGGTTTTACGGCGGTGAGCGGGTGGGATCCGGTGACGGGACTGGGGACGCCGAATTACTCGAAGATGTTGCCGGTGTTTATGGCGTTGCCTTAGTGTGCCCAGGGGAGGGGAGTGGAGTCGCTGGTGTTTGTGGGGGGGGGGAGGGGGGGGATAGGGGGGGTGAGGTTAGCCACTCTGTAGGAGATGTGTGGGGTATTTAGCCGACGGTGCTGGCAGAGACGATAATGGGAGTCTCCTTCATCTTGTTACACGTCGCATCGATTGCCATGCGTATAATATCTACTCTGTTCATTCCAGAAGAATTCCCTGCATTCGCATTCCCTTCACCAGCGAGACCCATTGATTGCTTCAACTCCAGTCTAGCATAAATAACGCATCTCAACCATCTCCATCCACCATCATAGCTTGACCAGACCGATCACGATCACAATCTTCTACTTAAGTTCTCATTTCAATCAATATTCCAAGGTTACTAATTAACGCATTCAAGAAAGGAAACTATGTAATGCTTTTGAATCGATGCGGAAATAAAACAGTCGAGGAGTCGCACATAAACCTCCTCTTTAATCTCTCAGCGCTTTTGTTTTGCAACGAAAAAAATGATTGTGAAAACGTTGCTATTGAATAATAGACTACCTCTTCATCCGATCGATCTCTCGCTGACTCGGTGGGTTCCCCCACTTATTCCATCCAGTGTTCCACTCAGTGCTTCGTATATGCTTCATGTTTTGCTCCATCCAGTGTTTCATTCAATGCTTCATTCAGTGTAATCATAGAAAGGAAATTGGAAAAGAACTGGAAAAGATGTGTGCAGACGTGTAACGAATCTGAAGATTTTGATGTTCGATCACCTGACTGCGGGACGGGAAGTCACGTGGTAGAATAGATACTTTCTTGACCAATCGGATTGACAGGTTTGAAGATTCAGAAATCATATTCTGATTATATATTAGATGCCCGTTTCACTCTTCGACATTGCGCCATAATGCAAGACTCGTCGAATTGGGCAAGTACTTTGTTCGCGAAGATAGTATGAATAGGCTGTTCTATCAATGACTTCGGGATACAGTTGTAGTGATCTAGTCGACTGTAGAAGTCTTACTAGTCAACTCGTAGACACTAGAGTATGGCTATCAGCTGTCAAGATTGCATTAGCACTTCAACTCGCCGGATAACGCGCGTAATGAATTCTGTTACTGTTGGGTGTAGGAGACACGATTTCGATATTCTGAGACACTTTTAGCAGTGGACTGGTAACCCCACACACAGAATAACCATTTTTCGCCGCGCGACGTGGTTCGGCCATAGACTACGTGGTTTGGGTACATGGTATGCTCATTAGCTTGTGGTGTGTGGTGTGCTTTGTAGGCAATTTTTGAAGTCTGGTCTGGCAAGGAGGAGTATATTGCTTCTGTTGATCGCTGAGGACATAGCATGGAGGGATTAGCCTGCCGCACTTTTTGATGTTGTTTGGAATGCTAGTATGCGAAAGATTTTCAGAAGTGGTGGAGAGGTCTAGATTAGCGATATAGCAGGCATCCGGTCGGTACTGTGGCAGTCAAGAGTAGTATTCTTCCACTCAGTAGCGTGGCCTGGCTGTGAGGAGTAGATGTCGCTCAACTTTTGCGCAGGTGATAGTGGTTGAGGCATGCTAGTATTGGCCTATGATGTGGATAACTACAGTTCGGAGGAAGTGTTGAACAGAGTCGATGAGTGCGGGCTGAGTGGAAAGGGTGCTTAGGCCGCAGTAGCTTTGTCGGTTCTCGCTTGCATCCTTCAGGTTAGAGATATCGGTTGGTTCTGCCAGCAAAGGTCTTGCGCTTATGCATTGTCAATCCTCCATTATTCGTAGATCACGTTGCACGGTTGCACTGGCCTCAACGGTTTGGTTTCCCCAGATAAAGCTAATATCTGTATCCCCGGTGGTCCCCACATGAATTCGCCGGCCCCGCCCTCATGTTGCGTTCCAGCGGCCCGGTTGCTTCTATCGTCCCATGATGTACTGTATTCATCTCTTTCCGCCATCACTCCTGTTCTAGGTTTTGATCATCTTATCTGATAAAGCATTCTCCGTGTGCCTGCTCTTGGTTTCGATGTGAGACCACGAAGTGTACCAGCTGCGGTAGAGGTTAGAGATCATTGGAGTAAGTTGAGATTGTTTGGCTATTTTCCTTGCATGCGGGATTATTCAAGGCCGAGGCTAGGACGAACATCGACGGATTGCAAGCAAACTTCGAAGAGTTGAAGATTGTCTAGAGATGTGAGTGTTCGAGACTGATTGCTAAAGAACTCGGCTAGAAACAAAAATTAGCATGTCTTTTTAGATGGTATCTTCGCCATCGAAATCCAGGGAAACAATCGATCAGAAGCGAAGGTAAGCTGCTGCTTGAAGTGGAAAGTTGACCGAACACGATAAGCTGCGGTAGATAAGACTAGCCAGGTTTACCTGAAAGCCCTAACCCTAGTGGCTCCATTCTTTTGTTCTCCATAAGCTAGGGTTTCAATGCAGGTTTAGGATGGTACATTCTGAGGCAACAAGCGTTGAATGATGTGATGAAAGAAATCGAGGCGTGAGGATTTCACCTTTAGTAAAGTAGTGTTTTCACCAACAACTCATTCGGCGACTCTACCTGAACCACTATGCACTCGAACTCGTAGCAGGCAGTCACAGCACTCTAGGAAGAGCTGCCATGCGATTGAGAAGCCTAGAACACACATGTACAAAGAACAGCGTCGATCTCCAGTGCTGTGGAAGTGGCCTGTTCGGTTTCAAGGACTTTAAAAGCCCTAAGAGATACACAGAAAGTGAACCAATTACCTTAATATTGTTGTGCGCTAGGTAGATAACGTGCATCTTCTCGGCACGCATGCTGGAATTAGTTTAGCTAAGTAGTGTATTTGAACGTCACTGTCATGATGAATAGAGACATGTTCATCGATGCCGCAGGAAGACCTTTGAGACTGTTCTATATCTCTGTGTCTTAGAAACCTTTGCTCGCTGGGAAAACAAGGGGCGAGACAGGTATGAAGATTCTCAACACACACTACAAGTGAGTAATATGATGAAGATTTAGTATGCACGCTGTACGTACCGAATAAGACCTAGAAGATTAAGGGAAATAATATAATAATATTAAGACTTTTCTGAAGAAGAACAATGGCTGGTGAGATCGAGAGCAACGAGCACGGCCACTCGTGATAATACCTTGTTGCATGCTGCTCATGATGCAAAGCTGCATGTGGCATAGATATGGTGAACCGGAGATGCTGACCATTCAATGATGATATTTGAGGCTTTCCTTGCTCGATCTGAGCTTAAAGGACATCGTCTTGGTTTGAAGCTCAGAGCTCGAACCTTTCTAATGAGCATTATCAACATCCTGAGGTACAATGTTCGATCTAGATATGCCGAAGTTGTTGCGCCATACTCTAGTTCTGTGATCAGACGTCTGTAACAACAATGATCAAAGCACATATACATTTTGATCTTTCATGATTCTCGTACCATAGCATTGATTAGTGCAACATCTTTCTCACCGGTCAGAGAATGACTGAAAGATCACACCATCAGAATTGAACTTTCAAACCATTCTAAGATACCTTTGATCATACAGGTAGTAGTCCAGCAATATCAGTTCTGTCGGTTGGTCGAAATTGATTGAGCATGATCGAACGAACCCAAGCTGCCACGGGAACATGCGTACCTTCAATGAGCAAGAGGATCGAAGAAGAAACTTCTCGCAGTATGAGCCAACGATCTCTAATTGTCTAATGTTGATGAGACTATACGGATACAATGAGATGTTGTATAATTTATAAGGGCGGGCTATAGACTTGGTCAGTGCAAGCCCCCTAAACATTTTCGTGTGATGCAAGTCTTAGTAAGTACTTCTCTTAGATGTATGCTTAAGAACTTTAAGAGAAGTCAGTTGAGGCTCGCGAAATAGCAGATAACCAGGGTTGTAGCGATAATGTTATTGCTGCTCCAGTGCTACGATTGAGCACGAAACCGTCTGAAGGCCTTATATAGTAGTATTCGGTATGGATGTACCCATCTACGTTCACAAGATAGCCTCAAGATGGCCTGAATTCAAGATGACCAGAACCCTGTCAGACGTATTGACCATTCGATGTGGCTTATCAATCAACCACATCGAGGGTGGTAAACAGTCCCATATTGTTAACAATTCGACATCTTTTTGCTGGTCTTGAACATTCAACGTACAACAACGAGGCCTGAAGCCCTGGAATCAATCGGACGGTACTTGACAGAACAGGCATGGCCAAAACAGAGAGAAGACCTTATCTTGGCATGTCACCATCGTACAATTCTTCGCCTCGTACAGACCTTTTCTGCCGTGACTGAATGAAAGTCCGCACACAGACTTCATTGCTGAAGCTCAAGCTGTTGACAAGGGATTTCCTACCCGAAGGGCCGAAGGGAACACGCTCCCGATGTATGCGTTCCACATTTGGGCCAGGGTGAGGTGATACCATAGCTTGTCTTAAACGTAGATCGTTTCCCATTCTAACCGGTGGGGTCCAAGAAGGCCTAGAAGGCAGTTTCCACGTCGTGCCCTACGCGACTCTTTTCCATAGCGTTATGAAAGTCCCTGATATATATCTTCTGCTCGCTCTCTTCTTGAGAGCTATTCTGCTTATGAAATCGAAGGAAACCTGCCATTGTTGCCGCGGTCGTATGTGCGTTGCGATAGAGCAATGGCGAGGTCTAATTCTAGTACCTGAGGCGGAAGAGCTTGGAAGTTGTGGGTTTCGATGTCGCTTCGATGCTGTTCAAGAAGACAGAGGGACTCTTTGACGCATTGATCATGTGAAACAAGTGCACATAGCGCTCTGAGCTAGTGTTAGTCTTGCCAATAAGTGATGTCTAGGTAAAAAGAAGAAACGCACCTGGTCTGTGTTGCTGAAGAACTGTTAGCAAGGAACATTCTTGGTCGAGCGAAACGGGTATTACGACAAGTAAAGCGGAATGCTATTCGCTCTTCACTAAGACATCGACAAGTCGTTCAGATGACTGAGCATTATTATACTCATCTGGTTAACACTGCCATATACGAAGAGAACATGAACACGACATCTCGTGATCTTGAAGGGTGAGGAATATACTCGATGCCGGCAGTTCCGACGTCGAAAGACTTCGAAAAGTTACAAAAGTATAGCTCACCCTCGGTCAACCCAAGGCAGCATGTATTTACGCGAGTTCATCAAGTGTCGATCGTGATTAAGCAACAAGAGAAATAGAATCAACGCCACTGCAATGTCTGTGAAGAAGCCTTGCTGAATACACACTGCAAGTAATATGAGATGTGAAATTCTCAAAAAACCCTCTCCAGCTCTTCACTGAAGCTTGTTACTGCTACTGCAAGTTGGGAAGCTTACCTCCTGAAGCTGAGAAATGGAAAGGATGTCGATATCATGTGTATGAGTAAGACGAGATTTCTGCTACGCATTGTGGGGCTTGCTACGAAAATGAAGGCCTCTTGGGCCATCGGATAATCGATCTCGATTAACGTAACGAGACTTCAGACCATGTGTGGTAAGTATTTCATGACCTGCTTGCGTATTGACAACGGCAACAGGTTCTTTAAGTGAACACACACTAACATCGTATAGAGTGTGCCACAGACAACGGAAATTGTCTATTTTCATGTTGAGAAACCTTAAGGTTAAAGTAATTTCCGTTGAACAGAACCGCGCTTATTCTGCATACTTTACCCTAAAACTCCAACTAAAGTAGCCACTTTTCCGGCCTTTCCCCGCATTGTTCAATTTGGCTGCTCTGACCTTCAACGACTTTGATCGTCCTTTGTAGCTAATTGTGTTTTCAGTCCCCGTCCCTCCACACTATTTTTGTCGCCTCTAAATCATTCTTTCCTGGCTGCTGAAGATACATAACATGGTAGTAGTAGAGGGTTCGAGGAAGCGTCGCTCGAGCGTCGGGATTTGCTTTCGATTCCTGATAACACCGTTTGTAGACCTCCTCGGTTGCAAAGACTCGATTGGGGCTGGACGGGCAAGACAGAGCGAGGAATGGAGTCCGGACTCTGAGATATCGAACGCCTGCTCGATGGCTGGTTGTTCGCGCAGATAGTGTGCATTCTCCTTCAAGGAGTTTCGTTGGCAGTTCGCTTGTGTATGGCGAAGAGTACCGGGCGCGTATGGCAGGTTGAGCTTATCAGTTCTAAAGATTTTAGTGATCAGCTCCGCAGTATCTTATGCACTCCATCTCAAGATTTCATCGAGTCAACCTAGCCATTTTATCCCGCTGAAGACTGGTCAGTTGAGCCTTCTCTCCTTCGAAAGGGATTCTGTGCCTCACACTTGACGTTTGACGTCCAGATTTCCCTGCTAGGATTGTGCGGTTAAACTAGGCGCTTCCGTAGAAGAAAGGTACAGGGCTGCAATTGAACATGGAGTAACTCTACCGACTACCAGTCCAAAGAAGAAGACCCCAGTACATCTCTAACGCCTTTTGGCTTCGTTGTCGATCACATTCCGCAGCTAAAGAGGCTACCAAGAATGTATTAGCGGAAATAGGACACCGTGTGCACTACCGCGCTCCAGGCGTGATAGTTCCCAAATCCATGTAGCAAGCTCCTGCAGAGCGCCAACGCAGAGCGCCAAAGCTAAGGTATCCGACCATGCATCAGATGTCAGCCGACGTCTGGGGCACGATATTGCTCGATCGTTGGATTCGCCTAGGTCAATGAGTAGACTCGAGTTTCATCCGTATTCTTGGAATATGTATATGTAGGAAATAAAGGAGAGTGCTAGAGAGAGTTTTGGTAAGTCGCGATTATGTAACATAACAGGAAAGAGCACTTGAGACCATGCCATAAAGCCACGATCTCCAACATTACTGTGTGAGTGCACAATAGAGGAACTCAGGATCGAGCGGACAGCTTGTTGGTATTGACTTGACAAAACCGAAATGTTCAAAGTTACTAACATGGGAAATTCGATTTCAATAGAGAGTAAACCGTCAGGAGAGTTTTCGATGGAAGGATGTCGGGATATCGGTCTAGCAGCGAGCAGCTCGATCTTCACTCCAAAGAGGCAAATCGGGAAGCCAGAAGCCTACACTCAAGATTATTATAGTCGCCTCAGCAAATGCAGGATCCTGTTGTTGCGTTCAATACCTTGCACGAACTTACTTGCTCGATTTGGGTGCTTTGGCAAAGGCTGCCCAAACCCTCAGTACCCACAACATGTCCGCCCTAGAGAGTACAGTTGAAATTCGCACCAGGCTTGATGTGGCACGGGACTACCCGCCATTCTCCATCGCTGATTACCAGAATGTAACCCTCATTGTTTCCGCGTGTAAAGAAATCACTCAATCATTACCGATCTCCCAGAACTCTAACTTCGATAAAAGCTTGTGGCCGGAACGTCGAGTCCACATTCTTCACAAACATATGTACTGCCATGCAATTTTTTGTTGAATGCGTTTATGCGGGCGATTGGGGTCCGATCTACTTGGTAGAACCGCCTCATCTGTGCTAAATGCTTAAGCTGCTGTATTGATAAGTGTGTCTCGAAGATAGGACAAGGGCGAGAATGAAGACCATACAACGAAATATCTGGAGATCGATGTGTGCGGATCGTCTCGACGCTTTGTGTAGGTATTGGGACACTTGGTTCTCGAATAAGGTATAGTAAGTGCAATCCATAGAGGCTCTTGGTTTCTGTGACGTATCTTCTTTGATGAGTAAGCTCTGTTTCGAAGCATGCCAAAGTTGCCCTTTCAAAGGGCTACGTCAAGCCATTAACGGAAATAGATCTCCTATACCATAGTCACCGACCTCTGCTATCACATGCCTCTCTTTCGCACGGTCGAATCATCCTCGTCTTGCTGCAAGATAAATCATTACCAAGTATAAGCCATACCGAGTGAGTGGCCAGACTTGTGGCGGTGAAAACGGACAGGCCGCCCAGGTTTTTAAAAATGGAAATTTGCCAACTACCGTCAGCGTCCTATCAGGGGCCGTAGCGTGATGGAAACACATACCAGGCAGTTTATTCGCTGACTTGCAAAGGTGAGTGACAGAAGAGATGGCCCTGCTTCGCTAAGTTGTCCAGTCATTCTGAATGGGGTATCCGTAAGATTTCTGGGTACGGAGGCTGACGTGTGGATCAAAATAGCATGGCCAAGGACTTACTACTTTATAGAGGCGCTTCAAGCCTAGACTGGTATAATATTCCTGTCCTGGCAATTATAGATCGCACATCCCTTCGTTATCGCAGACTCCAACGCCCCTGCCACGGCTTGGTGGAAGCAGACTGTAGATGCTACCATCGGTGCCCAGTTGTTTCAACAGTAATCTTCCTAGAAAGGGTAGGCTCGCGGGCTACTCGAACTGTATTGGATATTGTGAGAAGCCAGTCCTTTTGCTGTCCAGATACAGGGCAAAGGTGGAGAGAGCCCAAAGCCTGCCTGGATACTGCCTTCTTGCTTGGTCTCTGGCTATTTGTTTGCGCAGGGGTTTACTGCCCTAGCTATGGGCTGTCTATTGTCCCATTTGCCACGCTGTTCAGTGTAGGGTCGAGAAGAGTTGGTCAAGGACGTCGAAATGGCCGAGACTTGAAGGATGCTCTTGCATAGGCAGAGCTTTTGTTAAGAGATACCTAGGGCGCGATGGCTCTTCCAAAGATTCGGTGAATATGCACTAGAATGGCCATGAAGATACCGTTGTCCGTGCTCACTATGTACTCCGAAATAGTTTGCCACCAACGTTGAGATCGGCGGCGGTTGGAGTTTTGTTGCAGATAGGGAGAGATGTTGGTAAGCAAAACCAAAGTGTGGTCTATATGTGGCGTCGCTTCGTTTACGGTCATTTCGAGTCTCGATATTGCTGTCGATGGTTCCAAGGAGCCTTGGAGGAGTTGCTGTGAAGCTGATGAGATCAGATAGATGCTACGCGCCCAAGTCAAAGTAGTTTAAGCAGCATCTAAATTCGATCCTCGCCATGGAGGGGAAGGTACGGTGCTTGAGCTGTTTTGAGGAAAACTAGAGGCTCTTCGAAGGGTTGGATGAGGCTGTTGCCAGCAACTGCAATGGTCCACAACGGACCTCACACTCTCCTCTCCTGACACGTCTATCACTGCAAAAGGCCCGCCATCTGACTTCTCTGCGCGAAGTGATCATTCGCGTCGAGGGTTTGGATGTCTGCTATGGTCGCGAAGGCGTGAAGTGTAGGAGAAAACTTCCGATACCTTAGGAAGAGCAAGACTTCTTTTCGTTGTTGACAAGGCTGATCGATACGGGGCTATGATTGGGCAAAACCTGGACGCAACCATCTCACTATGACGCAGGAAACCTCCTTATCCTGCAGCTACAACGCCCAGGCCAGCAACCCACCGCCGCCCCTATTATATGTTCAATCTCACTAGGAGCATATGCAAGGAGGCAGGCGATGGGGGTTGTCCTGCTTATAACCCGTTCTCAAAGGACCATGGAATACGCGCCTTTTATTGGGCAGAGTCTCGGTTGCCGAGGGTTAAGGTTTTTGTGACAGCGTTTCTATCTGCTTGCTCGGGGACTCTCTTTTGGAAGGTACCTTATAATATTCCAGATTCTACACGATATTTTGCTCGAGGTAACAAAGACAGGGGGTACAATCAACATACAGGCCGGATTCCCGTTGACGATATATCAACTATAAAGTTGCCCACTAGCAATAACCGATCAAATGTACTTCATGTTGACGTTTTGACGATCAACATGTCTTGCCTTAGGGCAACTCTCATAGTAGAAGAACTAGAGCTCTTCGGGACGGATTAGTGCATTACGGTCTTAGTGTTGAAGGAAGACTTGGCTACCCCGGGTAAGGCACGACCGGCGAATACCCTGAGGCACTCCTTCTACAACAGCGCAAACCTTCCTTTATGATCTTCTCCATGGCAGGACACTCTCAATTCTCTCCCTGACAATAATCATCTAGGTATCCATCATTTATCTATGCCCGGACCGTCCCGCATCAGACTGCAATGCACGTCTCCACCGAAACAAGTCCGCTGAAGTGGCAAATAGAGGCCCGGAGATTTTCAACAGCTCATCTTTCTTCCAGCACTGTCTATGTGGGCCAGATCCGAAATGATGAAGCATAATGCGGTTAGCCCTGCATGTATGCGAAGTGTCGTTCATTGGCACTGAATTATGACTTCCAGCTTTGGTGGCAAGCGCATAGACGACCTCAGGTGTCCAGGGTGCTCAAGGGGTCTATCTTAAATTACCCTTGCACATGGGCCTGCTGTCTTTACTCCGGAAACGCATGGCGCAATCCGTGCCGGAAGCAAAACATCCTAGAGAGCACATCACATCCAATCAAGGCGGGTCCTTTCGACCAGAGCAACCACACAACAACATGTCAGATTTACCGCGTTTCGAAGGCCAAGTCATTAGGAGCGATTGCTAATTGCCTACTCTTACCCTGAGGGACGGTGGGACGGTAACTCCACGCCACGCAATCAGAATGAGTACGAAAATAGCACATCGGGTCTATTCTGACATGTTGGCTGGTTCTATCACAATGACAGCTTTTTTTTTGGACCTTTGCTCTGGCGATGCCTGTTGAAAGTCTCCCTTGCCTGCATAGTGGGTTGAAAACGGCGAACCCGCCATGGTTCTCCACACGCAGAAAGTCGGAGTACAATAACCAACCGGCTTTGCCGAGACAACGATTGGCCGCTTGTTGTACCCCGACTTTCTGCACTCACTGGTGTGACAAGATTCGCTACTGATATAAATTTCTTCTGACCTGGTCAGGTCTCCTGGTTTTGATCCATCGAATACCGTGTGACTCAGAATATTGTGACTGGTTATATCCAGCCATGAAAACCCATGCTCAAAGGCCACACAAACGATCTTGAGCCAAACAAAAGTCAATTCTGCTGTGGACTCTATAGGAGTCAAGGATTGTGCCTACACGCATCGGTCACTTTTCCCAAGCAACCTATGGATCGCTCACTTCGCTCCACTCGATGATATGTTATCTCTCACTTGCTCAGGAGCAACAAAATGCCGGCATCAACTACGAGAGTGGATTGTCGCACACGCGATTGAGAAAGCTCTATCTTGATAGATAACCGACAAGGCAGCACTTGTTACTCTTTGGTATCCCGTACGCTTCTAACATATCATATACACATGGAATCCAAAATGCACTCCAACACCCCTTCGGATGGTTCAGTTGTTGTTCAGGGCCAAGATTCCAGTCCTTCTCTTCACCAGATAACATGCTTCGACACACTCTCGTCCAATGCCCTCCTCTCAAGTTGTTTCCTTCAGTGCTCTGCTTCAAGTACCAGGAATACCGATATCCACGCCCATCCTATACTCCAATATCTCGACTCTACTATCCAGGATACCTCTACGTATCTATCCCTGTCCGACTTGTGTCCATGGTCTACCGCTGATGCTTTTCATCCAGAATGCAACAGGTCCATGGTCAGCCACTCACTCTTCCATCCAACCCACCAAGCACGCAAGCACTCATGGCTGAGGTCAGCTTACAGGAGGCTAAGTGACCGGCAGCTACAGTAGCAGCAGTAGCAGCAGTAAAACCTCCAATCGGTCTGCCGGTACCGCTTTATACAACTGCAGTGTCGCAAGGAGATGGCGCGGCGGTTCCAACCCTGCAGCCCTGATGGATTGCAAAATGTCTCGGCCAAGCCCCAGCAATACCGATAGTCTCGAGTCGAGCGCTGGATATACAACATCAGGAGCGGAACTCGATCATGCCCTCACAGACCAAAGAGCCTGGTTAGGGTCCTCGATGGCATTTCCTGGTAATAGTATTTCTCTGTCGTAGGTATAAGAGGAACACTGTATCGCTTTATCTTTCCTTGTATAAAAGGTTGAAGCTTTCGGTCTACAATAGCAAACAAACCCGTTTTTGCCAAGCTCTACAATTCCACCACATCTATCCCACCACCGCTCTCTCCGCTCCTCCAACTGCCACAACGATGCTTCATACCCTCAACAGTCCCCGCACCCCCCCCCCCCCCCAGCCACCCAACCCCTACTCCCCCGCTCTTTCCTATTGCTAGGCCCTTAACCCCCATCAAAATCCAAATCTCACAAACCCAATTCACAAACAGCTCGACAGCAGAAGTCGCGAGAGACCTCTGCTATACTCGGGAATTCGAACGTATGATTTGTATAGCTGAGATCGCTGTTAATACCGTCGGATGTTAGGCAATGGTTGTAATGTAAGGGGAGATAGTGATTCCAACGGGCTCGACTTCTTTTCTGAGCGCCGGGGGCAGAACGAGGAAGATTTCGGGGGCGGAAGGGGTATCAATCAAGAAGGAGGGGATGGATACCAGTAGCGAAAGCGAAAGCGAAAAGGAAAGGCATGGCTAAAAGCAGCTAGAGACAGATGGTGCCCCCAAATCATATCACCAAATCAACGATTCAACTATATCCCAACCCCAGTATGAAAATCTTGCCACACCAAGCAAATCCTGTTGGAAATAGGGGAGATGGTAATCTCCGCCTTCATAGGGCTGGTAGGGCTGGGACGCGCTAGTAGAGTTTTACCTGCTCGCTCCTACATAGATAGACTCCTATCAAGCTTCAACCTACATACCAAAATGCCCCATATGACCTCGTCCTCCACCAGGTTATGAGCCCGGGTTAGTGCAAGCTGCCTAAGTTGTTGTTCCGTTCCTGAGTACGTTCAATCATCGTCCATGTCCATCGTCGTCATCAATCAAAAGCCTCTACGCGATGGAGCCAATCAGAATTCAGAAACACCGTGAATATGTATGTGCCTTCGATGAAGGGAAGCGATGCAGTCGAGTCAGGTTCAACGTAGCCGGTGGTTACTGAGCTGAGTCAGTCATCGTGGATAGTAGATGAAGCGATGCATCAGTTATATCCGGAAACGAGCCAGAAACGACGCACAAACGAGGTTCATCCTGAATGAATCAGATTGAGCCGTGAATTAATGTCTTCGAAGCGAGAATAGCGATGAATTCGAATGAAAACCGTGAATAGATCTCCGATGAGAGCAAACGATATATAAAAGCTGAAAATCGTGAATAGATCTTTGCGAAGAACAAACGATATACAAAAGCCAAGAGACTTGAAAGCCATCTGACAGAATTCAAGAGCTACTAGAAAGCTTCAAAGCCGAAGTTTGAAAGCCACGTCAGATGACAGAAAGCTAGATGCTAGTCGAAAGAACTGTCAGAATTCAAGAGCTAGGAAGCTTCAAACAAAGCCGAAGTTTGAAAGCCACGTCAGATGACAGAGGAGCTTTGAAAATTTCACAATATACTGCTTCGTGCCAGTTAGAAGCCGGGAAAGCCTGATCAGCTTCATGCTATTGCTTCGTGTAGGAGCGGAGGGGGCTAAAAAGCTTCAAAAAGGGGAGCTTGAAGGTCCGAATTTTGGCCCATGAATGCTCCGATTCCCAAGGCGGAGTGTTGGAAATAGGGGAGTTGGTAACCTCCGCTTCATAGGGCTGGTAGGGCTGGGGCCCGCTGGTAGAGTTTTCACCTTCCACCTCCTGGATAGCCTCCTAACAGCAACAACCAAAATATCAATATGCCCCCATACGCCCTCGTATGCCAACAAATCCCCCCTCTTCCAAGTTCACCAACAGGCCCTCCCCTTGCTAAACCCCCATCCGAGAACCCCACCCCTCCTCTTCCCTCCCCGTTTAGAGACTCCCGCGCCCGTACCAGGACCAGCGCATAACAATATCGATTTACTGGGAGATGGTTATGGTGATGGTTATGGTGATGGCGATGGCGATGTAAAGGCGTCTAGCAGAGAAGGAGGAAACGTAGGCCCCGGGAGGGTGAGAGCGAAACAGTTGTGTAAGAGATAAGGTGGTGGTTGAAGCGGTGGGGGCGAATTGTCAGTGGAGTTTGGCGTTGAGATTTCGGTGAGATATATATTGAGCTTGACTTAGGGTTAAGCCCAGGGTAAGGTGAGATAAGCGAGGATCTAGCCCTAGGCGCTTGATTGCGCACGTGATCGTTTTCCTCTCGAAGGGAAAGGGGTGAGGTTTTGCGGGCTGGAGCTTTTGGAGGGGAGAATAGGGATGGGGTGGGGTTTCTGGGTAGGGTTGTGTTGGATGAGGGGATTAGCGGGGTTTGGGGAGGGTGGGGTGGGAGGTTAGGGCGGGGAGGCGGAGTGGAGAGGAGAGGAGAGGCGGGGGTAGGGGTGGCGGAGGGTGTGGGATTTGGAAGGGCGAATGGGAATTGTGTGTTCCGCTTTCGGAGGGCTGTGGGGGGTTTGCGGATCGGGGTGGAGACTTTGGAAAGGTGGACGAAACGGAACAGCTTCGGATGTGTGAGTCTTTGTGTGTTTAGGTAAGGAGGCCAAGTGTAAAAACCCGAAGATAGGATGCATTGCTCATTGGGGTATCAGGTATCCGGTTCTCCCTGCTGGTTGTTTTCTCCACTGTAGCTCTTCATTGAAGGCTTTTTCTCTCCTTTTTTTCTGAGACTGATGGAGAGATGTATAGGTAGATTGAATCGACGAGGTGGAGGAAGACTGGAGGCGACTCTAAGGAAGAGAAGCGGCAGGTCAACCCAGGCTGCATAAGGCTTATGTGCTTCACATTAAGAGGGAATGGGTAAGATTGTGAATGGTGGTGTTTTGGTTCGTCCGGAGCCAAGGCGAGGGTGCTCTTGTGTGTTTTTGCTCCAACATAGCTCTGTGCTTCGTTTTTCTGTTCAAGAAGTCAGTAAGCGGAAATAGTGCGTCTCTTGTAAAGCCTAGATTTTCTAAATATCGTAGAGATATATTAAAGATGAAAACGACGGTATGATGTCCATAAAGAGGTGTAACACTTTTAGAGGGAGCCCGAGGTCCCAAGAATATGTATGTGATCCACCAGGGTAATTCTATGCGGAGTTGTGAGCAATCAAAGGGTGTTTCGAGTCGAGGAGAGCGGGATGTGCGTCCTTCTAGTGGTCAGGACGATGGTGGGGGAGTATTCCATCTTAGGCGGGTCAACCAAGCCACATATCATAGCTTTGGTTCAAGACATCTGGATGGAAGATCTCAAAGTCTTCAAGGGTAGGGTTGGCGTCCAGGAGCATCGGTGGATAGATCCTTTGGTTCATTGCCTCTAGCGTCGGAGCTGACGACCAATGGCTTCCAGAGCTGGTATTTGGAACCCCTTCTGCATGGGAAGATCGGTGTGGCAAATGTTCGGCCAGACAAGGAGGCGACACGAACGGAAGAGATACGAGGGATGGTTCGCTGTGGCTGCGACCACTAGTATACCACAGAATATTAATACAAGGCGCATACACGAATAGAATACCTTACATATGTGATGCAGAATGGCTTTCCGTGTTCCATTTGTGTTTCATCGCGCATGGAGTGGTGCTCAACACACTGGAAGAAGGTCCAAGGTAGCGAGAGAGATTGACGTCGAACGGATTCAATCTACGGTGGTTAACTAATACGATCAATCGGGTTCTTGTATACATACGATTCGCCGCTCACTGTTTCATGCGGCTTGTATTCTCCGGCAAACTGGAGACTTTCAAACCAAATTTGAAAATCGAGTAATTCTGGTGGAGTTGATAGAGACGAGCCCCTGCTGCTATCGGCAATATTCCACTTCTTATTCCATTCGTGTCGCCGACCTGTCCACTGGTTGTAACTGTGGTAGACACTTGTAAGCTCTAGGGCCAATCAGGTCTTGATGAGGCATGACTTGCGTAGCATGGTAGCTGGTGCCTTCATGTATACGGAGGTATTCAAATAGAATGTCGAAGAGCTCCTTGACTCTACGTTGAGTATACTTGTCTTTGCAATACCACTGAAAGTACTGTCTTTTGAATGGTTCCAGCATTTTGGTATCCTCTGTCCGAGGAGCTCCCATCATCGTTAAAGTCGTGGTATTGTGCAAAGGTAATACAAAGGTAGCCGAGCTTGTGTGAGGACCGACTTGTATATTTCAGTCGAGAAGGCATGTTCTTTATCATGTAGAGGAAGGAAATGGTTTGGACGTTTAACGCGAAAATGACGATTATCATTTGTTAGATGTTGAACATTCTCCAGCTGGGCGTAAAATGGTAATTGGGGCATCCCGGATGGATGTCACGAACCGCCCCGTGTCGAAAATTTCTAACGTAGCGCACCCTTTAAAAGTCATGCAGCTCAGGATGCAAGAGCTCAGGATTCGTCAAGACTTTGACGATCCAATGGTTTCTCAAGAACATTCAAGAGAACAGGAGATAGGTGAAGCACATGTGAATCAAGATGGACATGGGAGCTTGCAGGAGCCATCGTAGATCCAAACCTGCCAGAAATGAAGGCCACAACGTGAAAAGCCTTGCCGTCTCGACAAGGTGACATTGAGTCTCGTACGCACAGGCGCAAACTCATTCCCGGCTGTTATAATGTAGCCACATCGCGGCAGGTTTCTCCGAAAGTGAGTGCTGAAGTGGGTGTGACTTGTTGGTATTTTCTGGTGCCTGATGGTGAGAGATTGCCGAAAACGGTTTTCGCTGAGGATCCGCGGCGAGGAACCACAGGCAGCCGAGCGCTAGGTGACAGTACTCGGTTTTTCGCGCCACCAATCTTATTTGCCAAATTCATTTGCTGCAAATACGTATGCAGTTGGGTCGAGGTTTACCAATGATAGAGGAGCACCGCACACCATAACCAATGTAGGACTGTCACACCCACTTCTCCACCGCTCCAAAACATTCGGTAACAACCACGGATTGGTTTCATCGATCTTGTATTTTAATCTCTGGATTGCTAGGAGCAATTTGAAATGGTGATTGATATAACATTCTGTAATTATGGACAGCCGCGCCTAAAGCAGGGCGTCACGACAATCCTTCAAGCGATGTATGAGATTCTGTCAGTTTCTAAGAGATTAGAAGGATCAGCCCTAAAGTAAGCACTGATGGAAAAGATAGAGCTTGTAAGGGCCTAGGAACCAGGTATTAGTTCACAAGCTGCGACCGATGCTCATTCCAGCAGTCAACAGCTCGGGCTTACGACCTTCTGTAATCAGTTCAACTTCAGCTACCTGAAGAAGCGTAAACCTGATATTGCACAAAAGTGCGCGTGTGCTTTATGTAGGAGAGCGGAACATACCAGCGCTAACCAGATCGGGCTAGTGGACATTTGTGATCCCCAACCGCTCTTACTACTTCTCCAGCTCCCACTTATTGCTACAACACTCTCATAGCAAAGCGATGGGTCTTCGGGGCTTAGCGTCGCGTCTAGCGGTAGCAATGGTAGCTTGCAACGGGGCAGTTGGAAGCAAAGTTTCAATGGATGATCCGGAGGCAAAAGATATGACCGGGACATATCCGTGGGAACGGGACCCAGTACGGGGTTAGCCCTTGGCCTTTGCGAAAGCACGTACCTTAGCACTCAACACGTCTTTAGTGTACATCGACGGTGATGACACTAGCTCTGGGATGGAGATTGGGTTCCGCGTAGAGTGTTCTCGAAGGATAACAAACAACTAGTCTGAAATGACATCTTGCCAACCAACATTCTGAGTTCCATATCGCAAGATCCGCTTGGATCATTTCTTGTGGCCTTCAAAATTCAATAGTATCAAGCAACCAAGTACAGGTCCTTCCTGCAGCGGGCTGGACATTGCTGAAGCGTTGCCGGTTGTTCAGGTATCTGGCTTACGCTCTCATACAAACAATCCTTGTTAAGAGGCTTTTTGCTAATGCAATGTCCAGCCCGCTGCAGGAAGGACCTGTATACCCCAGGCCGCTCCCTGTAGGTAGAACTAGGTACCTTACCTATTGGCCTAATCGGTCAATATCAGAGGCCAAGACTTTTATACCATGCAAGCCACTTGCGCTACCCTCATATACCACGCTTGACTTTCATATCATCTTCGGATGATAACCGAAGAGCGCTGGCATCAGCTACATCGCCTCGTCGTCATCAACCTCATCGCTTCGTATTCGTCGACGTAAAGTAGATGAAGTAAGTGACGAAGGTGATGATACATACGAACATGCGAGTTTCGCAATGTGTTTGTAGATCAATTGCAGGCGAAGCAGATAATAAGCGCAGATGCACGCGAGAAGATTGTGAATAGCTTCATGATGGAAGGTCGACGAGTAAATGGATGATGGGGGTTCCTCTCGGCTTCGGCTATGTACTTACAAGCCTTCGAGCATGGTATAAAAGTCGAGCATGATAGATGAGGGTAGCGCAAGTGGCTTGCATGGTATAAAGGTCTTGGCCTCCTTGAAAATCTCCATGAAACAACATAGGTCTTTAGAACATACATAGCTGAACACCCACCTTCATCCTAGAACGCTGATCGCCTCAGATGAGGTCGGTGACTCAAGGCGGACATCCTTTAACCTACCCGGCCCGAAGCGTTGGCTAGGTTATACTTTCCCAGCTCCTAGTTTGGGAGCTGTCTTGTTGTTACTGTACGGAGTACATGATCAACACCGCTCGGAACCTTGACGCCTTACGATTATCCCAACCTTCAGGTTGTGAAATTAGGGCCAGCCTATTATTAAGATATTACAAGGTTCTTTTCAGGGAACCAGCTAGAATACTGCTATCCCCAGTATTTGCCACTGTGAGGGTGTGTTCCTAAAGATCATGTGGCGATAGGGACTTTGGATTTGTCGGTTTGGTCAACGACTAAGGCGCCTGCACTGGTGTCGCCCATGCTCGTCCTCTCTGGATTAAGTCGCTGTAGTTGTACGTAGTACAATACAGTCGACTCTGGTTATAATCGATCAGCTGCTTCCTTAGAAACAGAGATCCGTTACATCAAAACGGCGCTAAATCTACTACAGTAAGAATCAATACAAGATTATCACAGGCTGAAGGGAAACAATCCAAAGGGGAGTGTATCATGTCTAGATTTATCCCCCTTTTATAACGGACACCATCAAAATTTCTCAAAAATATTTTCCGTTATACAGTAACAGTCAGATTTGACGGAATTACCGTACAGAAACTGTGAAATCTTCAATTTCGTTCTGTAACAAAGGGAGTTCCGTTAGCCGGAACTCTCCTATAACCAGAGTCGGCTGTAGTGCCTCTCGCTTTCTCTAGATGCTCCTTTTATTCCGCACCCGTGAAACACATGGCGCACTGAAAAATGTACTGCTTGGCCCCTTGATTTTAATTTGGGACGATAAGGTAATGTCAAACTTGGAATGTAAGTGCAAAGAAACGACTAAAGAGCGGTGAAAGAATCAGATGTAAGCCTTGACACCCAGACGTTATCTCTGACTGCTTGAGAATCTGATGGCAAGGTTAACAACAGCCAAGAATTTCAATCCTAGCAACACTAAAACTTTCCCGGGTCCATGTGGTTGACTGCTTTGGACGAGCAAAGATGTGGAGTTCCTTTCTCGTTAGATTTTTTCGAGAGCCGCGTCGAAGAAGTAACCAAAATTTAAGGGACGAAGATGGGAAGGAATTTCTGCTCGTCCAGGCGCCAGGTCTGTGGTTCGCCCTGAACTTTGTTGGTTTCGCCACTGTAGCTCTATGTTGAAGGGTTTGTTTATTGATGAGACTGATGGAGAAATGGAAAGATAAATCAGATCGACGAAGTGAAAGGTGCGCGGGATATGGTTTTCGGGAAGAGGAAGATGCGAGATGTTGAAGGTGGCGTGGGAGTTGCGTTGACTTGGTTCGGAAGGGATAATGGGGGGTTTTCGTAGGTGGGGGTGTTCTGTTCGTCTGGAAACATGGCGTGGGAGTCGTTCAGATGGGGTTTTCCTTCAATATAGCTCCATACCTTACTTTCTATAGACGATGTTAGCAAGCAGGGGGCATATGGTGTTTGTTGTAAAGCTTTGAGGTCCTAAATAGAATAGAGAAGCTTTGTAGATTATATTAAATATCAAAACGGGAGCATGATGTCTATAGAAGGTGTATAAAACTTTTAGAGAAAGCTCGAGGTCCTAAGATCCTGTATGCGATCAACCAGGGTAACTTGTGAGCATTCCAAACGTGTTTCGAGTGTTGATGTGATCGACTAAAGATTATTCAGTATGTAAGGAGCGCAGAATGTGCGTCCTTCTAATGGTCAGGACGATGGTGGGGGAGCACTCCGTCATAAGAGAGCTGGCCAGACCATGGGTCGTAGCTATGAGGTAGTACAGGGGTGTTGATTGCTGGATCTAGATCATTGTTTTGGGGTTGAGTTTGAGACTCATTTGAACGGTGTGGAAGGCAGGCATAAAAGCTAGCCACGGCAGGCTCGATTGGCACACGGAGATTGTCTGGTTCCATTGGCAGTAGAGGGGATGGATGTGGTTGGAAATTTTCGCTGCTCTCTGTGGTGGTTGTAGCATCCCAGAGAGATGGTTGGAAGAACCAATACTCATCAGACATAGGGTGGGCGTTGGGTAGCATGGGTTGAAATATTCCTGGATACATGCCTTCTGATGTTGGATTCGATGGGCATTGGTAGGTGGTGCTGGCATCTGGAAGTTGGTGTACGTACGTGGGGTGGCCTGAAAGCGGATCGTCGAGCCGAGAGGGCGAACTCAACGATTGGCACCCAGGGGAAAGTTCACTGTATCCATCATTAGTAAATTCACACTACAAGTTGCTACTGTGAAGTACAAAGAAGGTTGGGGACCATACTTGTGAGTTGCAAGGAGTTCCTCGGCATTCCAGTCCTTTTGTGTTTTATGGATAGAATTATCCATTACAACAAGATGAGGTTTAGGAAGGCTGCATTCGGTGATTTTGAAGGGATTTGGCCTATGAGCATTAGCTAGCACTCTTAAACAGACCCTTCTTTACATACGCTTCGCCACCGGTTGTCACCAATAGCTGAAACCCCTGAGCATACTCTATCCCTTCGAACCACAGCTGAAAGCCGAGCAAGTCGGGTGGCGTCGCCAGAGACGGACCTCTCTTCCGACCGGGGATATTCCATCTCTTCCTCCATTCAAGCCGTCGACCCCTCCATTGGTTGAGTCTGCAAGAATAAGTATTAATGAAACATGTCACGACATTGTGCCAAAAGCTCACGTTGCATGGCGAGAAATGCCATCACCGTACATCAGCAAGTACGAAAACAGTCTGAGGAATAGCTCTTCTACTGTTCGTAGGGTGTACGAGTCTATATAGTGCCATTGAAAGAATTGCCTACTGAAAGGCTTGAGCCTTTCCGTGCCGTCAGTCCGAGGAACATGCATTGCGGAAAGACCAGCGTGACAGTTGGAAGAGAAGCACCGCAAAGTCGAGGCTGTTTGCGTGCCTGACCCACGAACAACGTCCAAGAGACATGCTGGTCATCTTATAGGAGTATGAATAGATAATTCAGATGATGTTTGTGAGAAAAACCAACAGTGGCTCCATTGCAAGCCGTGACATCTCAAGAGTGAGATGATAAGCAGGCTGAACATGATCACAAAAACGATAAATTGACATGTTCCAAAGTGGCGTTTCTTCCTGGTAATTTTCCATACACCTGCGATGCCTTCCTTTCTGCGGGGGGCTGGGTCCAATCGATTAAGGGTAGGCTGGTAGGGATAGATGTGGAGGTGTGATTAAAGCCATGATCTTCCGGACCGTGCACAAATTCCGGTATGGGCGTGGTATCTACTTGACCCAAACACTAGCCTTGTCGGCGTCCAGCCCTGCCAGCCCCATGTCGATTAATTTAAAAACGGCCAAGCAGACCAGATACTGTAGAGCATGGAGGAAAGGTGAGGCGGATACTGCTGGCTGTCGACCAAATAGGCATGAGCGTAATTTGGAATTCTCTCACCGCCGTCTCAGTGCGCTCGTCATTGGTGTAGGAAATGGGATGTTGGGTACTGGTGAACTATTTATGGCACTAGCTCATGCCGGCCTAGCGGTCATGTTAAGCCATCACGATAGTCGTGTCGACTAATCATGTACCTTGAGCCAGGATTAGAAATGGTGGAACTGATACAGGGTCAAGGCAGAGAGAAGAGAGTGAGAAAATGCGGTTGATGTTGACATGGAATCCGCGGAAAGACAGAAAGCTATGGAATCCTTGGCATCGCATTTGTCGCGCCCCCCACCAAATTTACTACTGAATTCAGACATTTTTAATACTTCGGAACCTTCAAAGCCTGATTCAAATCAGAGTTAATCCAACAGGTAGATATGAAATTATTCAAACTTTTCACGGTACTAATATTCTTCCAGCCCTTCGTAATCATCATGCCGTCGTCACGTCGAAGTCAGAACCTCCCTCTGAAGCATTCTCTCATCTCATCGAGAATCTCATCAAGATCGAAGACATCTTCTGACAAATTCAAAACAGATGCTGCCGTCAAAGTCAAAGCAGACGCTGCTCGCAAAGTCAAGACTGACGTCGCTGCTAAGATCATTGTAGACGCTGCTGTCAATGTCAATTGTTCTCGCAATTTCAAAATTCTGAATATCGTGAACTGATGCACATGTAAATCTCACTCTTTTCACAAGAATCAGATCATTTCTTTCTGCATAGCTCATGATTGTTGCTTCAGATAAGCTATAAGGAAGTTCTCAGCGGTCGAACAGATCTTTTGAAGAGCTTTCCTCGAATGAAACTGCGATCCAAAGAAAGAGTGATGCATGAAGAGGTTCTCTTGCATAGTATAAACAGTGTTACGGTGACAGTGAACCTTCTCGGCGACGGCTTGAGGCTTCCAGTGTAGAGGCAGGAGACGTAGTATCTTCGAGCGAAGGGCCGAAGCCAGTAGATCAGTCATAGCTGCTTAGAACATAAGTCAGTAGTTAAAGAACTTTGAATAGCTTCATATTTACCTGTTTGATTGATGCTTCCAACGCGAAAGTGGGCTTTGAAGGTTCCGAAGTATTAAAAATGTCCGGATTCAGTAGTATTTTTGGTGGGGGGGCGCGATGCCAAGGATTCCATAGCTTTTCTGCATACGCTAAAACCGAGGGTTCCAGCCTCAAAGGCACAGTAATTTTGCCAATCTCATGCGCTGGTGGTCAATTGCAGTCGGAAATGAAACTTTGGGGACTGCTTCATCACGAAACTGTTAATTCCACTTGCCCTTGTCGATGCTGCAGAAAGGAGGAATCCAACATTCCTTGGGTGGTGCATTCCCAATCTCGAGCCGGCTTGATTAGGATTCGCCAAAGATCATCCTTCTGACGGCCGCTGTTCCGCTATGATACTCTACCATCCAATATAATCTACGGAATAGTAAACGTTGGTAGCTGAAACAAGAGTAATGCGGACACTCTGATGCTGGCGACACATCAGGTCGACCCGAGAGCCAGGCCCGCGTTCAGGAGTGCATACGGCCCCCAATCGACTCGCAGTCCACCCCCACCGATAGCACAAAACCTTGGCCAAATCCACTACGTAGCAGAAAGGTCCTAGGTCCTGTATGCATTTTGGTTCAGGCGGTTTTTCCACCCTAAAAATATCCCCCTTGTATCTGTGTAGAAACGCCTACATAATGCTCGCATGCCAGGATCTACACGTGGCATGGAGAGAGTTTGACATGGATGTCTACTCGAAAGATCCCACAAAAAGGCCGCCAGTAAGAGAAAGCTTGTTGGCAAGGATGCACACGGACACATGCTTAGCTTCCTTGTGTATCTAATCGCTATCGGCGGGTTTTATTATGAATGGCATGCGGGTGGAGGCTCAAAATCCTGGCCCCATGGAATTATGGTACTTTTGTATGCACCTGGTGCACTTCTTCGCGAGTGAGAGCGCCATTATCCCTCCAGCTATAGTTATCCCCATTTTCGACCTCCGCTCGAGGGCTTGAGATATTTTAATTGTTGCCCGGATCCACCACAGACTCAGAATGTGGTGGTGTCGAAGATTTTAACCTGTGTAGCGTGCGAGTATGATAGTATGACAGGGTTTCGGACAAAAAAGCTGCTAAGTAATGATTCTGCACTATTAAAAATCCCAGAAATGGTTCGGTGCAAGAGTCTGGGAGGGGCGTGAGCCGTAATACAAATGATGTAATGTTATAGCTGCAGAGATTGCGAGGCTATTAGTATATCGATACAAAGCTCCGTGGCGTTGTGGCATGAGGTCGGCTGTGTAATCAACAAGGGTCCATTTCGTGAACGAAGTATCATCGGGTGATCAAGGGTATTCTGCTCGGGATCAGTGCGAGGCTTTCATTCTGTGACCGCAGAAGTAGAAGACCTGGACTCTATGTGCCTACTATGTAGATGCAGGCATCGAGAGTAACCACAGAATATCCATGCAGGTATCCACATTCTTCGCTTGTGTTCCTGTTGTATCTCAAGCCGTCTTTGGGAGGCGAGTAAGAAGTAGCAGGAGATTCGATGACGATGGATGTCTGTGGTCTTAGCCTCACACCAGCGGATGACACAAGGCGGTTGAGAACAACCAGTCGCTGTAGAGAGTGTGGGTCATTTTACTGTTCCCGGTCCTTTATTGCCTGCTGGTGCTTGAGGCCCGGTGTATGTCAGAGTGCTTTCTTGCTTTGAATCTGGTAGGCGGATGATTTAGACGTATGCACAGCAGTTCCTGGTAGGCTGACTTGTCGGTCGTGAACGAAGATGACCTGTTTCGATCGGGATGAAGCGATGGAACCGTGGTCGTGGTGTGGGAGTCGCAGAATGTCGCTGTCGCGGGTTTGAATGATCTGTCTAGCTTGTAAACGACCGGTTCAAGGCAGTAGGATTGGCGACCGATGTTACTTGTGACCAGTATACTAGGTAGAGCATTTATTTATCAGTACATGGATTGACCGGAAGGTTGGTATGAGAAATTGCAAAGGAGTACTGACAATTCTTCGTGAGCACAGGGTTTTTTACTTCTAGGAATCGCTGTCGTGTCCTGGAACAAACTATTCTTGGATTGTTTCTCGAAGATTCCGATGGAAGTCGTGGGGAGGTGAACAGCCCTCGTTCAAAACCCGTACGCGCTGGTATGGCACAATGCAGGCAGGCTCAAACATCGAAACGAAGCCTTTAGCTCGATTACGAGACCGCCAAACTTTTAGCTTTACTGAATTATGGTGTCGAAGATTGAAGACGAGTTGTAAGCTAGTAGTATTCGAATTTCCCTGACCCCATGCCAGGCCAGCCCGATGATCGTTGATGAACGAGTTTAAAGCTGCCACCCTCGTAGCATCTGAACGGATAAATGCGCACTAATGGGTGAAAGTGTCATTAGCCAGAGCATGGTCCGAAGTCATGTATGGTAGTTCTTCCCGAGATCTTCCTAAAGTGGTTCTTATCTTTTTTGTGAGGCTCGTAAGGTCCGCCTCGGAACAAATCAGGCAATCAGGCTAACACCCACCCACAGGGTAGCATGCCTGTATTCTTTTTTAAGGCTTTACGTTGCACATCAACAAGTCGGCTCCTTACCGGTTGGTTGAAAAGCATCGACAGATCGGTCGGGAAAAATTAGATATGCAGGAGAGCTCAGGACGAGAATAGGGAAATAGGCCTCAGCCAACGAGAACGAAAGGCACATGTCCTAAAAATGTCGAGAACTCGAACCCCTTGGAAATCTGAAACCAAATCCTTGCCAATCTAAGGTCAAGTCCAGTATCTTGTACCATGTGTACGATGCAGGCTGCGTGGGCCAATCGACCTGGAGTGTTAGTCAATGGGAAGGCTTGAGGAGGCTCCACGATGAGACTTAATCGATAGGCATTCAGGCCGCTGCTATCAGCTGGTTAGGGCAACGCCGACAACTTGCACTTGCCGGCACGTGATGTGCTTGACCGAGAATTTTTTTTGGAATAGCAAAGTATCACAAAGCACCACGCCTTTTGGTCTTTGAGACTCCCAAGAGCCTTATGCAGCGTCATCTCCAATCTTGATGTTTCTGAAAGCTTGAGTCACTTGCTAATATTTGCTCCTACTCCGCAGCCTCGAAGAATTACCCTTTGGCGATACGTTCCACACCTTACAGAATGCTTCGCTATGTCAAAAGCACGACCAAACGGATGCTTCCTATAATGGGAGTCTCAACCTCCATGGCATGAAATACGTAATTGGAACCCCTTAGTGCTATGAGCACCTAACAGCCCCTGTCTATAGCGGCTTGGTACTCGACACGGTCCAGGATGAGGCTGACGGTTCAACAGGTACACCATCATTGAGCTATCGAAGAACGTTAGAATTAATGGTTTCCTCTCGATGTTACCCTACGCTACCTTCACCCGACCTTATGGCGCCGTATGCTGGCATTGCTTGCGCATCCGTTCCGCCAGAGACATATTCTATCGCGACCGAAAAGTTCACCGCTACCAAACAAGCAGTCTTTTTCTCCAAGCGTCTCAGGCAATGCGAATCGCCGGAGTTTCAAGGTTGGTGAAAACGTGACCACCCCGGGAGATCTCATGAGCACAGTGTACGTTGTTCTCCATCAGCGCACATTTCAAGCTGGTGCGAACGATGTCCTGTACCGTTCCCACCAGCGGCAGCAGCACCAGAAGCTGGTTCAACAAAATTGAAGGGATTCATCAAAACGTACTCTCAGGGCATAACTCGTTCGAGGTAGGATCCAGCCTACCGCTTCCACCATACGATGACATTCTGGTGAGACACCACGAGGGACCCCAGGTAGTCTTCAACATCTTATCACGACAAATTCTTGAGAGGCCGTCAGAATACCGACACGTCCTATAGTGTGACTCTTGAAGACAAGAATCTGAGGAAAAGACACTCCTTAGTCCAGGATTTATACTGAGAGCGCAGAACAGCAGCTTATCTGGTGGCATACCCGAGGTAAGGAGTTGTTGAGCAGCCCTTACGTTCCGGTGCTAATAAAGATAAGAAGAAGTAGGTCGATACTCCTGTCACGGGCACATGGAAGAACAGGCAGGCTTTTCTCTCGTCCAAACGGCTCGCTTGGTTGCCGCACTACACGCTCTATTGAAGGAGCGGTTTGTGATGATACTTCTGGACCAACCAAGCGTATCAATTATTTCTAAGGGACATGTGGGAGGGTCGTTACTTACTCCGCTTGTACTGCTTGCCTGGAGCCGCGACTGGGAGGTAGGGAGGTGGGGATAGAGAGGTAGCAGCGGCAAGCCCTTCTACCTGGCGTTCCGATTCTTTATCGGCCTTGGGGGAGCTTTGGGCTCTGAGGCTGCTCGAGTCTTCTTCGACTCCTGTGGTTAGCTTGTGAGTTTCGACAAAGACTGATTGATGGGCGACGGAGCCGGGGAGGGAGAGCGGTCCCGTTAACAGCATATCAAAGGACTGTTGGAGTGATGACGCATTGCAGCTTCATAATCGATAATATGAATAGCCTCAAAACGTGCTTGAGCGTCGCCGACTTAGTATTCAAATGCCTTTTCCCCTTTTGAGTATCGACCCTTATGAGTAACTACCTTATCCTATGAGTAATGTGCCATCCGTGCAAGGATAGGCTAATGCACTTCACTGGCCGACTGTGGACGTGGAACAATGCTCGTCTGTAGAGCAGCCCCGATCATTGCTAAAGTCAATACGACTAAGCTAGCTGTAGCAGACACATGCGCACTTGAGCACGGAGGGCGAATATTCCTCCGGTATCCTGCAGGAACCCCCTTCCGCAGCGCCGATCCTGATTTCTTTGAACATACACGCTGCTAAATATGACATGGCAGACGTGATTTTCTTTCAACAAACTTGTAGGCCCACAATTCTAAGACGCCTCATACGGCTACGGTTGGAGGGCAAGAAAAGGATCCGCGCCATATCATTTATCTTGCCATGGCCCATTTATGGAGCTGTGACGTGAATCGAAGATTTGAATTGAGAATACCAGGATGCTTGGAAATCTCAAGACGAGATTCTTAGTCAATCTTCCCTGAGGCTTCGTTTAGATACGTTACGCAAGGAAACATATTCCTAAGAGCGATCACAGGCGTATCCCGTAATTTAGGAAATGATCGGCCATCGCTCAGAATCTGATAGAATTTTGCAACTTAGAGACTCGCACTGCCTCACTGGCGCTTGGCGCCTTGATACCGGGTCCACACATTGCTCGTTTTCTGGACTTGCGTCACACTTCGACACGAGCTTTACGAGATTGCACCTGAGTCATCGCTTTCGGGCCGTGCTTGGGCTCATCAACTCTCATTGATCCTTGACTGAAAACTAAGATTATCAAAAGGGGTAGCGTAAGGTTGTGGGACCGTATCGCAGGGAATATGGCGGTCTGAACAAGACATATGCGTGATCCGTAGCTAAGAAATGCTTGAGCTAGCATGGCATAGCCTCTGAGAGTACGCCCGGTTATTATTGGGCTTCTCAAGACTTTCTCCAGTGGCTTTAGGCGGATATTTTCCGGTGCATCGCCCTGTCCGCTGCAGTGGCTGCATTGGACATGCCTTTTAGCTTGCCATTCATAGGTCTATAATACGCGTCTATAGTCAAGAACAACGCGCTTGATCCCATTGCCAGTGGCATGTACGTCGCAGATCATATGTTCGCTATCAGTCTCAAACATCCTATGTTAAGGTTCCGGATCCAATCACGGAGGTAGCTAGTAGAAGTTATGGTCGAGTAATTTCAGGGGGCATGTTTTAACTTGAAGAGTCGGCATGGGAAGGACAGTGAACTAACTTTATTGGATATTGCATGCATACCTTTGGACACGGTCCTGTGCTCACTTTCACGCGTCGACTTTGGCCGTTTGGTCCGATCCAATGGTATCTTGTAGCCTTGGGTAAGAGTAATCAATCCTGAGGATGTGAAAATGTGAGCCCCGTGGATTCCGTAAGGGTAGGATCCATGCATCTTGGGACTTGTACAAGCTTCCGCTCGTTCTCCAACAAAACGCTTGGCTCTATTTGACTCTCCAAGCGGCATTGGCTTTAAGGAGGTATCAATGATGCGATACCAGGAGTATCAGACCCAATCGAGCCTGCGTTATTGACCACAGCTCAAGCAACATATGCCGTAGTTCTAAGGACAAGGACGCACGACTCTTCCACAGGGATGTATGACTTAGTAAGAAGTACTCCACCATTGTTGACGAGCTAGTCGACGCGTTGCAAGTAATGAGCTTGGCCTAGGTGGATTTGTGATATACTCCAGGTCCACCCCCCTTCCGATGACCTGCTGTTAAATACCTTAGCCCTCGCTTTACCATCACGACAAACCCTCCATTTATATCATACTTAAGATGTCAATCCAGTCATATTTTGACATAGATCTCACTCAGCCATCCGCTTGTTATTCACAGCAACCAAAGCCCACCAACGGTGACCCACCTCCAGCTCGTCCACCTCCAACTCGTCCACCTCTTCCGCCTCCACAACCAAGAGACGGTGCAACAAGTTCGTCCCCAATCTTTGTAGTGGATGGCAGTAGCCTGGCTAAGCACAATTCATGACAGCTCGACCAGTCCTCCGTTGATACCTCGTCAGACGAATTATGCATGTTAAGAGTCCATGATATGGTCGGTACCTACTAGCAAAGCCCTCTATAATATTATGCCTAACACAGACAGCAGCAGCAGCCATTCGGGTCTATAGCCATCATATATCTCCCAACTACAGAGTTTCAAATCCGTTTACGTGCATGGGTTTCCACGTGGGATCAGATTCGAGGCACGATCTGGCTTGTCAGCCGCGGCTGGACACACCACATGGACCTTGACACGGTCAAAGGAAAAGGATTATAAGCTCATACGAGATGCGGCAGCAGGATTGCTTTACTCTCAAACCTTGTGCTTGCCATGCTTCTCATGTTTTCATAGCTTAGAAAATAAACCCGTTTCCTCAGCCGATTTTGGTTCTTGATCGGCACTGTGACCGTGTACCAATCTAAACCATACCTTGCTCTTCGGACAGGCTATAGGGCCAGTCTACCAAACCGTCGAGCATCCAGTTCAGAGGATCGAAGACCTCGTAGTTAGGTTCGCCCAGGCTGTTACTCGCACCCGGGGTGGCAGCATCCCCGACCATATTTGGGGGAACAAGACTGGGATCTGCAACCGAGCTGGCTGAGCTTTCCACGGCAGAGTCAGGGTTTGTAGGGTTTTTCATGGCAGCTGATGCGTACGTTTAGATACTAACGACGCAAGATGAATCGGGAAACAACGCTTACACTCCAAATTTCCTCTTCCCTTGGCTTGGAATTCTTCACGCCATCGCCACACAGAATCGTACACAAGACTCATACTCATCCGGCACCTCACCTTGAGCTGTAGAGAGCTGTCTAGAACATCATTGTCGTTGTGTAGCAGTTTAGAGCCAGCACCACCCCCTCTCCACAACTGGGCAAGAACCTCAGCTAGCCGGCTGGGCAGGTCGTTAGTAGCCACACTAATGGCTCTGATCGCCCGTATGGTACGATTGAACAAAGTTTTTCCATAATCAATGTCAATATGGCGAGCAAAGAAGCTGTTTAAGAGTTTCAATAGTGTAAATCCTGCAGCAACAATCATCTGTAGAATGTAGTTGGAAGCGTAAGCGAGAAAACCACCCGCAGGAATCTCAAGAGCGAAGGCACACTCAAGGAAGAGAGAGGTTGAGAGAAAGAGTGCAAGCAGATCTGTGTTGTACTCTTTCGATGTGGCTGAGTCAAACAACGCGACTAGGCGTAGGTGAAGACCAGCTGCACGCAGGTAGAGAAGATTGATAGCTATAACTCCGGTATTGTTAGCCATGATTATTGGTATAGACATTTCATCTTGAACACCAGATGCTGGCGAGCCTGATAAATCAGTAATGAATGTCCACAAGGTACACGTACACGGTGTATTGGGTCTTAGCTTCTCCTCCAAATCCTGATAATCCTTTGCCAGAAAGGCCATCAAGACCGTTCTCTGGGTGTCTTCAACTAGGCCTACAGGATTCAGGTAGTTGCTGTACAAAGCCTTACTCACCCTGTTGCAAAACTTCTCAATCAGGAGTACTGCTTCAGTATCTTCAGGAAGTTTAAAGCTGGATCCATTTAAGCCAGACGGAGCGAGGGTCCAATCGTAGACTGTAGATGGAGGTTGACCATATCCAGTTGCGACACTTAGAGTTTTCTAATTACTACCTAAATTCCAATATTCCAAGAAGTGTTTTCTTACCGTTGGGCGACCGCATTACACGCAGCCCAAGTTCTCACTCGGTCTTTCAACTCCTCTTCTCTGAGCTCAATTTTAAATTTCGTAAAGTCCTGAGAATGAGAAGGCCGGTGAAGCCCGATTTGGAGAGACAGTTGAGTCATAAGACCACTCAGTAAAAACGTGGGATCGGAAGACGTACTACTAACAGGTAACGGCCAAGTGCAGAGTATGCAAAGTGCTTTTACCACGAGGTAGCTTTGAGGTACATCTGCTATGGTTGCCCAAAGCAAACGCGTGACTGGCCCAGAAAGAGTGTTTAAAAGGAGAGGATCATGACTATATCGACGAGCAGCAACTGCGACAATGGTCCAAAAGAGGAGGGAAGATGCATCGTAGTAGTCATCTGATGATTTCCCAGGATCTAGCAATGGCAGGAAAGGATGATACAAGGCGAAGAAACTGTCCCACAAGGTCAAATTTGACCTCATTTGAGAGCGAGGATATTACCACATACTGTTGAAACAGGTCTCGGACACGATCGTGAGTCAGAAGTACATCTTCCAATCGCCGCGATGGAAGGATTTGCCCATTTGGACTTCTCATGAATGATCCTCCTTCCAACCCAGATCTCAGATCCAGCAGCGTAGAAACAGCTTCCTGTGAGCCCATATACTGGTCTAGGGTAGACGATAATTGTGATATACTAGGGCTCGCAGAGGTACTTATCATTCGCGGGTTTGAAGGTGCTGTTGGTAATGAGTGCTGGCTGGCAATTCGATTTCGTAGCTCAATTATCTCACGCTCCATCTCAGCGTTCTTACTGCGCTTCCCAACCCGCTTGAAATTTTGCTCAATTCTACACTGAAGATTGAGACGGCGGCACCGTTCACAGGGTATATACGTTGGGGCTTGGATAACATTACACCGTAACTGCCACTTATCAGTACTGAAGGGTTGTCTTGAAGACGTAGCTAGAGGAAGGCGGGCCCCCCAAGTCACCTTTTGCTGCCGACACTCATTGCATGCTCTCTTTAGCCCAGGTGGTCTACTTCTATCCTCGTGTGCTTCACGAACATCTTCCCCACTTCCTGGAGAGCTCTCCAACCCAACATGGTGCTGGGTTCTCTTTCTACTTTTACCTCCTACAGTTTTTGCACTTGTGGGACTGCTGATAGGGCTAGTCAAGTCCGGAGTATCAGTGCTCCCTTCATTTTCAATGGCCAGGCCCAGTGCGTTATTCCCGTGCGAGACCATCGAGAATAGAAATGTAATGAGCACGAAGGCTCCGAAGTCGCTCAATAACACATCCGTCGTCGGATTTGGAAAGGAGGAGGAGGTACCTTATTATCGAAACGGGGTGGGGCCGCGGAGCGGGAAATCCACTCCACCGTTTAGTTTTGATTAGCGCTGTCTTTAGCGCTCCTCGTATGCACGGGGTTTCCGCGCACACTGGGTTTCCGCGCGCTCTAACCTAGAAAGGTTAGTTAAAGATAGTATCAGGTTTAAAGTGTCTATTAAACCCATCACCTAGCAGAGAAGGTAGGTCGGCTGACCCATACTAGAGGTCGGCCGACCATGCAAAATGTCCGGAGCTAAAAACTAAGCTAACACCTGACCTCAATACATAGATTTCATGATCGCACAAACCTTACTCTTACAACCCACAAACCATTAATAATTCATTAATCATTCAAATGCCTTCAATAAAGAAAACAGAGGCATACGCAGCATATCAGGCCTTGACAACAAGGCCTGATTGACACTCAGCATGAGTGAAGAACGAAGTGAGTAAAGCTCTCATTGTGACATGAATTAATTCGAACTGCCATTGTATTTCTGAATGCATTGATGGAAAGAAAAATAGATCGATCATTTACTGATATTTCATTGATCATTGATTAATCACGAATTTTGAAAAAGAGTTGATTGAAAATGAAAGAATTAATCAATGATTGATATGATATTGATTGCTGATTGATATTGGTTTAATAGAAGAGAAAGATTGTTATTATGTCGAGCGAGACATTTTGCAAATATGAAAACGAAGATGAAAGTATTTGTGAAAATAAGATAAGTGATTTATCAATCTTGAATTAATAGATTATTGATAATTTATCAATTCACAGCGAAAGCATACATCGACGAGTAATCTACACAAGCATGTCAATGAACATGAAGAGAATGTTGTGATCGCTATGATGACAGATGACATCAGACAAGCGAACTTCGACATCTATGTTCATAAGTAATATATGACTAATATATGATTAATAAATGATTAATCACTGATCAATCAATAATTGATATAGAAAACTTCAAGCATCTGATCTATGAGTCAGTATCAGACACGTCTGAGAAGAACGTAGCTGAAACTGCTGAAATTGCTGAAGCTTCAGCTTCTTCTGTTTTGATTCTAGAAAAAGTCAAACAAAAAAAAAAACTTCTCAAAGTTTCACATAAGAAAGATGAATCAATAGACTATTAATCATGAATTGATTGCAAATTGATAACTTATTAATCTCAGATTAACAAGACTGCGATTCATTTGAAATTGAAGATGAAAGAATCGATTAAATGTGCTGAGTGTCAGAAGACGAAGATCGATATGATATTAATCTATGATTGATAAATGATTAATTACTGATTAATCATCAGCTTGTTTAAAAGATTTGAGCATCTGTGTTCATTTGCGAAGGTTTGATTGTGAAGAAGATGATGTGATGTCAATCTTTTCTGCTTCAAAAGTCAAGAATAAGAAGAAGATTGCAGCTGATGAATCTTGCAAAAAATTAGTCAAAAAATTGAAGTCTGATAAGAATTTCTTCTATTAATATCATATTGATCTATTATTAATCAAGAATTGATAGAAAACAATGATGAAGATGAAAGCAAAGATGAAAGCGAATTTCAGTTGAAAGAATCGCAGAATGAGAAGTCAGAATCAGAATCAGAAAATAAGAATTCAGATGACAAAGAGAATGAAAAGAAAGAATGTAGAAAGAAATTGATCGATGTTGAGATGGTAAATTCTACTATGACGCAGAAAGATGCTCAAGAAAACATCATTGATCAATGACTGATTAATAATCAGTCGTTTATCAATCAATGATTGATAGACTATTGTTGTCTTTGAGATGATTTAACAGAGAGATATCTGAGTGACATTCTGTCAGTAAATAGATGCAATCTATGCATATACAAGCTGATTAGTATGAAATTAATCACTCAATAATCTACTGTTATAAAGTTTTTTCATCTCAGTTTTTCTAACGACATTCAATATATCTAGAATTAATACTAGATTGATTCTTGATCATTCATTAAATATCTTGCAAATCTCTTTGCATTCAAATCATCTTCAATTCTGATTTTTCATTTTCAAGCTTTATTCTTTGAGCTTCAGCTTTCATCTGTTGAATTTGAATCTTCTGTTGACGAATAACTAATGAATTCTGATTGAAAATCATTTGATTATTCTGAAATGTCTGTTGTTGTAAAGAAATTCAAGTGCTGAATATTGATAGATTATTATTCATTTATTGATATTGAATTGATAAAAAAATAATATCTTCAAGATTCATTTGAAGAATTTCGTGAACTTCATAAACTACATATACATCTTTCACCACGCAAACTTTCAGAAGAAAAATATTGAGATAATACATCAAAATCATTATTATCATTATTATCATGATGATCATCATCATCATGACTATGATGATTGCTCTGATCTCGTTTTCGTTTTCACTTATTAGCTTTTTTTGTACCTATATTAATAAGCTATCAATCGCATATTAATCATTTATTAGTAACTTATGATCGCATTTTTCTGAATTAAAGAAACACTTGAATGCAGAAGTTTGTTTATATGAGTGACGAACTTCTTTGTTTCAAAATACTTTATATTGTGCAAGATTTCAATCATTCAGACTTTGTTCTCTATTATTGATAAGTTATTAATTCTTTATTGATTAAAGATTAATAAACAAATCTCTTGATGATCTGAAGAAGAGTTAATCTTTTTTCAGAACTATTGCTTTTATGATGTGTTTATTCAACAGCATTGATGTGATTTCAAGCGTAAACAAAATTATTTGCTGAAATTTTTGAACAATGAACATTAACATCAGATGCAATAATATCTATCTTTTTCTGTTTGATTCAGAATTTTACGTTTGATGAACTGAGTTGCAAAGCTGAAGTTGATCAATGATTAATCAATAACTGATAGTTGATCGATGAAGAATTGATCATCTATTAGTAGATTGCAGATCTGAAAATAATCTTCTTTGAACTCAGCATTCAACAAACTTAACATACAATCATGAACAGAATCTGAATATGTATCTTGTTCTGTTGATCATGTAACTTCACGTAGAAAATGAATTTTACAATAGATAATAGTTTGTGCTGTATATCATTGTCATTGATGAGATTGTTGATCAATACTTTGTAAATATAGTTTGAATTCTGAATTGATAATTGATTAGTTTTTTAATAATAGCTGAATAATAAAACAATGATAAAAGATTGATCATCTTTTAGTTGACTTGAATTCATATTCATAATCATAACTTCAAATTCTGATTGATGAATATGATATCATTTAACTTCAATATTCAATCATTTCTAAAGTAAAGAAAAAACAGTAGAAAAGATGAACTGATAACATTCTGAAGTCTGACTATTTGTAAATACTCGACAAAGAGTGACAACTAATAATTGATTAATGATTAATTAGCAATTAATCATAAATTAATAAATGATTGATTATTTTTTTTCATTGACTGATTGAACATTGCAAAGACAACTTCATTAACATTACGAGTTTGTACTCTTTTGAAAGACATATCAACTTCAAATGATTTCTGTTTCATTAGAATTCAAGCTTGTTCTTCATAGAAACAGACTATGATTTTGTGTTTCTCAAAATAATTCAGAAATTGAATATAGCATGTCTGATCAATCAATTATTGATTGAATATTATTAAAGAATTAATATCTTACTGATGATGAAGCATTTTTATGATGTGTTCAATATTCTCATTGTACTTCATTGAACTTTTGTTCAGCAGAAAAATGCAACAATTTCTGCTTATATATAATTGCAGATATTCGATTCATATTGAATAAGAACTCGTGAATTTTAGAAATGTGTTGAGTGTGATATTTATTGCAGAAATCATTCAACAATGAACTTTGTAGAAATTTTGCTATTAATGATTCAATAATCTTTGATTAATAAAATATTATTCAAGAATTGATAAACTTATCAATAGTTAAAGTTGAATCTCAAATTTTGACTATTGTTTTCAATAGATCTTTTCATAGTTCTAAAAATAATTGATTCAATGATGCTGATGAATGAGTATGAATATCATGAGAACAAAAGATAAAAGAGTCACATTTTGTTGTATCTTTTGAAATAAGAAAATTGAATTTCACTTCACATTCTACTGTCACTAATTTATCGAGTTCAGTGATATGATCAATATCTATTTCAATCGATCATTAATTATTTATCAATACTTTATTGATAATAGAATAATAGATTATTAATTATCACAATGTTTTCTTCAAGTACTTTGTTGTTCAACAATATGACATGTGTTAAGATGAACATCAGACATTCATAGATTATTAAATCAATCTTTAAGAAAATTAATATCAATATTCTGTCTGTTCATAAAAGACTAATAATAATGTTTTTGAAAGTTGTTTTGAATTGCATTGAAACATTCAATGAAGTGATAAGTGATTTCAGCGACATTCTGATCAATCAAAAAATAATCAATGATTAATATTTGATCAATAAATTATTAATAGATACTTCTCGATTGCTTTCTTTCAACACAGATGAACATGTATCTTTATAGTCTTTGCATGATGTTTGCAATCGAAATCATTTCATTGCAGCGAGATAATATTTGAAGAATATTAGTTGATGATTAATAAATTACTGATAAATCATTGATAAAGAATTAATAGTACTCATTTGAATTTTTTTTCTAACAAGTTTCTTGAAAGAAATCAAGTTCGCGAAGTCTTTTGATTTGTTCTCAATCATCAATGATCAATTTTTCATAATGCAATTTTGCAATATCTGAATGTAAATAATCACAGATTTTGACATCAGAACAGATATATCAATAACGATCACAATTTGTATTGTTTAAAAACAATGATTGAGTAATCTTTGATGACTGTTTTCAAATTGATGAATATTGAATCTAAGAATATCAATAACAAATCAATAAATTATTAATCAAATATTGATTGCAGATTAATCATTGAATTACACTCATTCTTCAATACTACGTTAGATTCTTTACGAGTAGAAAGAATATATGCATATTCATTGATAGCTGTATTTGAATAATCAGAGAGAGTTAAAGCATGTTCAACATGCAACGTCTTTAATTTTAAATGATGTGTGTTGAAGAAAAAAACGACAAGATTTTCAGATTGTCAATTCTGTGATTATTTATTGATTAATAAGTGATCAATAATATATCAATTATAGATTAATCGATTTTCATCTCTTCATCTTCATCATCACTTGATTCTGTATTCTGATCACTCAGTTGATTTTCATTCATGTATGATTATAACTAGTTTCATTAATATCTGATTAATCAGATATTAATAGATGATTAATAAAAGCTACATTGAATTCAAGAAATTATAGAAGATTAAGAATTATCTGTTCATCAACGCTGTTATCTATGATTTTACATTACCAGTAGCGCAGGAAAGCGGAATTATGCTCATGGTCACTCGACCATGCTCGGACATTCTGCATGGTCGGCCGACCTCTAGCGTGGGTCAGCCGACCTATAGTCTCCCACGTAGCACCCACATGCTTGACACAACGCAACATACTGTCAGCTAGCACTCAAACCATGCTGCATTTTATACTCCTTTTTTGAAGAGGTCCCAAGAAGTGAAAGAGCACGATGATGATTAACGCGTGGAGTGGTTGTACTCACTTTTATCGCAAGAGAAAACGTCAGGTATGTAGAGATGGGACTGCCAGTTGGTCGAGCATCGCTTGCATCATGAAGAAGGGAGAAAAAACGCTCTCGCCATTTGAGTGAGAAACGCGACGAGGATTTTGTTGTCACGATTTCATTCCCGCTAAATCCCAAATCCGAATTGTCTACTTTCCAAAGCGCCGTGCATCTCAAGCTCTTTTTTCGAGCGATAAATATCCAGGGGTCCACCAAACGTATTGCGCCCAGCACAAGCATTGTCCCACTCCAAGCTTGGGCTCCGAGGAAGATTCCTTGAGGATCATTCGATAATGCTACGGCGACGGGGCTGCCAACCAGAACCCAAACTGAAGAGCATGCATATGCCATGCTGAGTCCTGTGCCTACCACGTTGAGCGAAGGCGACAGTGCTGGAACCATCACTGTTGTGAGCGTAGTAATCATGCCAGCGAGTAATTCGTAAAGGACGCAATACACTATCCAATCACGTAGGTTGTCATTGCCAGCCTGTGAGACCACTAAGTAATTCCCACCCACCGAGGAAAAATCGAAAAACCTCAATGGTACCGTACAATCTATTAACAAGGCTAGCAACATTCACCCGAAAAGGGTGCCTGCGTGGGTTATAGCGAGCATATGAAAGGGCAAATTATCCAAAATGTGCAGAGACATTTTGGCATACGAATATGTGTAGAAGAAAGGCACTGAAAACCCAGTCTAAGGAAAGAAGAGAATAATTGCGTATATCACGAATGAGACGTCTTTAAACGCGCATGTGTCGATTAAGGAGCGAGTATCTGACGAGGCACTTGCCTCTTGATAGCTCACATAGTGGCAAAGACGGTTGCAAACGTTCTATGGATACAAAACCTATAACGTGTATGGCTCACGCAAATCCAACCTGAGAGTGCAGACATCGAAAGACCATCGGATCAGTGACTTCATATGGACTAAATTGTTAATCTGACGAAGGAAACAGCGTGAATAGTCCCAGTCTCGCTTAAGCTGAAAGCAGACATGCGATCACAATTGCAACAGCACGCTTTGTGCTGAAAGCGGAACTTAGGACTCCTAAGTTAGAACTCCCAAACTTGGTACGTAGAGCAATCCGCTTCCGATCCCGACACAGAACCCTTGAGCCAGGAACAGTTGCCAGTATTGAAAGGCAATAATCAGTACCCTTATGCCAAAGGTAATGCGAGAACTGCCGAGCAAGTGCAGTGTATAAAAATGGCCTGCGCCAAATAGAGACTTTGTCACAACGTCAATAGTACCGAGGACAAAGTCTTCGATTGTCTCGATTATGAGAATGTGAGCGATGATTTGTGACTCAATAGATCTACCTCATCGTATTCTGGGTATGCTCCGAAAGTATCCACAAACCACCCTTCAACTAATGAGCATCAGTGCAATACATGTACAATGTATTGAAAAGTGCTTTACTAGGTACTAAGGAAGAGAAAAAGAAGCCTACATCCTGAATCTACGCGGAGGGTTCACCGTTTAGAGGTTCATTTTCTGTGTCGTTGGATGTGTTCTGATACTTCCAACTACTTCGGGCCTCGTTGGCGAATGGCGTGGCTGATTAAAGTTCTGAAATTCCCCAATGAGATTCGCAGCGCAGTCTCAGACAGAGGGAAGCATAATTTTATAGTAATGAACATCTTACAAAGGAAAACCCGAATCTATATAGTGCGCGAAGGGAAAAACACGGAAGAGCACGATAGCCAGTCATGGCCGGCGCCCATGCTGCAATCGAATATGAAAAGAAGCATCTAGGCGACCATAACCAATGACAAAGAACACACCCACACCATCAAAACAGCCTTCATAAATATCAACATCCTCGTCGTCCCAAACCCTTCTCACATCATCTCTGCGCTCGTTGACGATGCTGGCCTATGCTCTTACCACACCTTCAAATCTACGTGCAAGCAACAAGCTACCCCACAGACTACAGTCTCCGTGCGTGAAGGATGCCTCCTCATCACCCCAACGCTGGGCGACACGAAAGGTTTCAGGAGCACCTTATCAAAGCGCTAAACAATGTGTGGGATCAGCTGGGTTTTTAGCGTGCAAGCGATTGTTTGCTTCAGCTGGATTTGGCAGGGGTAAGGGATGGGCTTGTTGAGGAAGTGGAGCCATTGTAGATTGATAAACATTTGGGTCTGACGGCATCTAGAGTTGATCTGACCATTGAGAGGCCGACGCCGAAGATTGGAGTGATCTTAGAAGAGGGATTTCCGGAGATCTAGACAGCGAAGAGTGCCTCTGCTTTGAATATGCGTGATTGCTGGGGATTTATTCGTACCAAAAGCGCATCTGCTTATCTACAATCTTATTATTGGATGTTCCACAAGTTTGTTTTCGGCGCTCCATTGTCCCTGCATGAAGTCTGCAGAAGGTCTGATTAAGAGGGCCCAAGGAAATCTTCTTACCGCACATTTCGCATCTTAGATACAGCATTGTCTAAAGTAGGACAAGACGGGTATTTTATCTGATCAGCATCCTACCCCCTTCCAATTCGTTCTTCCATACCCCTTCCCCGAATAGACAGCGAAGAAGGTTCGTTAGTCAAATACGATTGAGCTGTTTGAACTATTGCTGTGGTGATAGGTGGAAGTAAGTAGGTGTTAATGCATAATGATAATTGCATAAATTGGGCGCTGGCAGCGGTAGATCGAGGCTGTTGGATTGGGAGCTGTGACAGATATTCTGCCAAGTTGAAGTCGCTAGAGGGGGCTTGATCACTGGCAGGCGGCATGTCCAGATGATGGCTAAAAGCCGTTGTATCTACGATTTGACATGGTGACGTTGGATTTGTTATCACGCTTTGATTTGGGGGATCCTGGTAGTTTGTTGTTAGAGTTCTGCCAGCATGCTGGTTTCCATCCTCTGCTCGAATTGCAGCTGTCCCTAGGCTTCTATGTATATCCATCTTCTCGGGTTTGGCGGTGGGCCTCACTGCAGATATCGCTTTGTGGGGGGTTGTAGCTCGTTGCATGAAATAGTGCAGATTTAGTTTTAGACACTCGCGATGGAAGAGTATTGGGATTTAAAGAAACAACTTTTAGAAGTCATGGCACCTGTGGGCGTGAGAAAGCAGTACAGACGGCTGGGGTGGGACGGTATTAGATGGGAAGAACGGTCACATTGCTGGTGTATTGAAAGAATTTGAGAAAAAACCCCGCTGGTTCGATGGAATACCCACAAAACATTTCACAGCTTCTCATCATGTGACATTCTAGCGGCATTCGTCAAGAAATCCTGTAGATGCGTCGGATATCAGTCATGGAGCGTGCTAGTCAATCACAGACATCTTCAGTGGATCAAGGCAATGACTGTTAACATCTTTAATTGACAATTGAGCTATGTGACATGCATGAAGAAAGCGAATCCTCCATTGGGAACAACCGTAGTCATCACCCTACATCACAACGCCCGAATTGCTTGCAATACGCTGAAGATTGTTAATGCAGGTTCTTCTGGCAGTGATGATGGAAACGACATACCGGCCATAGCTCTGCAGCCTCCTTTCCGACAGGTCCCGTAATAGCTGATCCCTTCATTTCTCCCTTCGGATTGACAATCTATTCACCACTTAATCAGCCACTACATCTCTTGCCTTGTATTCTCTGCCTCCTCCGCTCCAATGCATCTTCCCAATGCCCAACAGCCATTCTGACTTGTGCTAACTCACCACACCAGCATTATCCTCAAAATACAGATACACCCCATCCGCCCTTCTCCACGGCTTGCTCTGCCTCACTACTACCGCAGGCATGACCTTTTTCCGTAATTCGGGCTTTCCCTTCTTCACTGTAGCCATAACCATATCACCAACACCGGCAGCTGGGAGGCGGTTAAGACGAGCGCCGATGCCTTTGACGGAGATAATGTAGAGATTTCGGGCGCCGGAGTTATCGCAGCAGTTCATGACGGCACCGCTGGAAGATGAGTATCAGTACTACTTCAGAGTAGCTCGAAAAGCGCCTGTAGAGACTGTCGGAGGTGAACGCACACTGGGAGACCGAGGGTCATCTTGAGCTTGTTGCCCGAGGCACCACCGCGTCTGTGTCATACTCAGCTGTGGTTTCCTAGTTTAGAATCAAGAGAAGCTCGCCCTCTCTTAGACATCTTGGTTTATTATATGCGATGACTTGTCGTGGATGCTGTCGTCAATAAGTTTCGATTTCGCCGTGCTCTTCAATTTCGATGTGTGGGCTCCGGGCGCAAGCGAATTTCACGCTATCCCGTTCTGAGGAAGCACGGTCGCAAAAGTACTAGAGCCTATGGGGTTAGATTCAACACATCGACCTCACCTCATCCATTGCAGTCCTTTACCCTCGTTCCTACCTACCACTTGTTCATAATGTGAGTTTGGCAATGCGCAGGATTAGTCAGTCTGATCACCGCTTGAACCTGAGCTTGCAGAGCCTGCGGATTTTCCTTTTCCACAAACCTACAACTAAGCTTATCGCGGTATGACAGAACCCTTTCCTTCTAAAGCTAAACCAACTACTGGTGAATATTGTGGATACCACATTGGACAAGCAAATTTCAAGACCTGCCGAAGTACGAGCTGAAACAAACGAGAATCAAAGACAAAAAATCAGAGCTCAGTCACGATCCTGTCCCAGGACCAACATTTCCTTTTTCGATAAAAGTTAAGCCGTCATATACGCCAACAAACTCAATTGTCTCATCTTCTAGTCCTCATGTCAGTCTTCCTCGCCTTAGAACTTGATAGTAAGGAATTACACGACTTACATATCATAAACGTAAACGAAAAATCCGGATGGCACTCATAGACTGCTTTCCGAGGTCGCGCAACAAGACCAAAAGTCACCTTCCTCAACGTCCGAAAGATCTGGTGTAAGAAGGCGCTTCGGTGACTCAACTCGAAGTGGTTTGTAGATGACCTTCTGGCGAGCAGCATTTGACGAAGCTTCGATAGGCCAATGTGAACACGAGTTGTTAACATCTCTGTTCTGGTTTCGTGATTTGATGTACTCTTGCGCGTTTACGATGGTTTTTGTCATCTTGTCGTTAGGAACCGACAATGGTTTACTCAGCCCTTTGGTCTCCGTGTTCCTTCTTGCTTTAAGCGAACGGTTTTCTCTAAGACTCGAATGCTTGTCGATGACTACATCCTCGGGAAACAATATCCAGTCTTCCATTGGCGGCGATGGTGCTGGCTGGTGGATGACTACGTCTTTCGCCTGTTTGCATTTCTTTGACTTGTCGATCTGTTTCAGTGATGTTTGATGCTTGTGTACCGACCTGCTGGCCGACATGCTAGCGGACGTGGTTGACGACGGCGTGGTTGGATGGCAGCGGAGTGTTACGAGAAACTGTCAATCAAAGGTGGGGTGCTACACAAATAAGAAAGAAGAAAGTCTTAAGCGAGTTACGATGATGCTTGGAACAACGAACTTGATGACGATGGTTGTGGTTGATGATTATTTTGCGAGGGCTAAGAGATGGTAGAATTAGAAGGTAAGTGAGGAGAGTGTAAGAAAGAGGAAGAAAGAGGGGGGCACACGCAGGTTTTGATGTTCGTTAGGGGCTTAGGGTAAGCGAGACCGGCCAATGGGACAGGGGTTTATGACTACGGCGTGTCATCTCACATCCAGCCGAAGACTACCCTTTTATGGAAGATGCCTACCTTGCTATCAGTTTGACTTCCTTAAACATCCATCATCATCCTCGTTCGTTTTGGTTTCTACCGCACATCGTTGGATTCTGCCAAGACTTTTGCTCGGTTACGCACCGGATGCCTTGTTTTCACCGAGTCCTCTTGACTTCCTCCCCGTGGTTGCCTTGGCCCTTCAGCAGGGGCTTCTTCGAAGGCCTCTTCGCCTTACGCTGCATTCCGATCAACCTCTTCATTAACATAGTCATGAGACTCGCCAGATGTGAAGTCATCACCAGACAATAACATATCACGTGATCTATAAGGAAACGATCATGTGATTTTGTCTGAATTCACCTTACTATCTTATGTCACTTCTACTTCCATGTAAGTACGATACTAACACACGAAATTGATTTAAATTGTCGACTTGTTTCGGCCTGTGCATGATGATACTTACTTTTACTCCCATCGTACCTCATCGTCACCCTAGCTCATTATTCTTCTACCGGTATACGAAATGACGTACATTTGTATAAAGAACCAGGTACCGCTATATGATTAAAGTCATCATTGCGTATGTTTCAATACAATACATGCCAATCTGTACAACCTCCACCTGACGCATACCATGAAAGCATTGACACGTACGGAGGCATCGTCTGAGCCGAACACTTGCCCTCAAAGCCCGTGCACTCCCTGTTGGAAGGGATTTTTCATGCTTCAGTCTATATCTTTGCCCTCTGTGTATGTCATAAGTGGTGCTCCAGGCACCTCCTTGCCAACTATGATTTCTTGGAACAATTCGTCCTTACTCCGCTGGAGCACCTTTTTTCTTAGTGCTTGAGGTTTCCTTACTTTCAATAGGTGTCACTTGTAGAAAAATTTCCCTAATCATGGGATTTACACATCCGTTCCTAGTTTCTCAGTTCGGGAAACCTTGATTTTTCGAGATGACTATTCGGGGTGCGAAGTTGTATTTCCGTATAAAGTGAAGAAGCATAAGCGTTGAATTACGCACCACAATTTATTCTTGAATCTTTCCAGCCTAAACAGAGACAACTCTTTTCTGAAATCTATAGAGCTTCGGCCCCACAAGGACGTAACCACAAGATGTTCGTTTATATGAGAGAACGAATTCGATCTTCTTAGTAGCGTGTGCATCACCAAGATCATGTACGTGGCCTGGTATCTTCCGCTGATTGCCCGTTCTTTAGACCCAGGTCCCTCGATATCAAGCCTCGAAGAGACGAAATATTGTAATCACAAAATTTCCCTGATGTTCAAGTTTGGAGGTAGGAAGTCTGGTCTTGGCAGGGAAAGTAAGAACTGCGTGTTAGGCTTGGAGGAAGTGGGCTGAAGAGGTGAATGGTGGCGATTATGTTGCTGAAAGAGTTGGGTCATTCTTGGGGTATGGTAGTCGATTTTGGGAGGATAGTTCTGTTCTTTTCGCCATATAGAAACACGGTGCAGGGTGACAAAGGCACGCAACAGATTGAACACAAAACATATGCATAGAATCTACAATTATCACACCCCATACCACTATCCAAAATCAACAATATACAGCGCCACTACTCCTCAAGCCCCAAGAAACCACCGCACCCCTACCTTAGATAATAATCAAATTACTAATCGGCACCCCCTGCGCCTGCACACTATACCTCCTCTTAACCCCTACCCCCCTCGCCCTCTCAAATCCACCATACACCTCCTCCCCACCCCCCACCATAACCATCGGAATCGGCCGATACCGCGGTAACCCACTACTCGTTTCTTGATTCTTGTCCAGCAGCGGTCTGATCAGCCACCCCTGCGGCACGTCACCCTCGTCTTCCTCGTAGGAAACCACGATTACGAGTTGAAGACTGGTTTTTGACGGGGCGAAAGTTGGGATGTTTTCGAGTTTCTGGCTAAAACTGCAGCCGCCGCGTTTGAGTACCAGAACTTGATTTTCTCGCGGGATGTGCGCGGGGAGGCGTTTGTGGCAGTTTTCGCCGGCAACGTGGATCGAGTGCCAGAGCAGGGGGCCTTGAGGGCCGCCGTTGATGTCTGGACCAAGAGCTTCTTCAATGTCGGGGAGAGGAGCAGCACCCGCACCAGTAGGGGTGATGGCGGGGACGTAGTGGCGGTGGAGGGGCTGGGCGGTCGGGCTTGGGGGGTCGTGGAGGAGGGACGTTACATGCTGGATGAGGGAATTTAGGGCGAGGCGCATGGAGGATGCTGCATCAGCTTCCTGTTCTGCGATAGGCTCAAGTTTGGCAAGGGACTTTGAGTCCATGGTGAAGCTAAGGGTATCGGGCTTGGTGGTGTTGATCTGCTTGGTCAAAGCTGGGACAACGTCGATAACTAGATCTAGCATGGAAGCATCGCGAACTCTCGTGAAGTTTGGGTCCAAGGGGTTGACAACGCTCGAAGCAACGTCTTTCGCGAGAAAAATTCGCTCATCTTTACCCAAAAGGACGTTGTTGATCGCTTGCACTCGGAATAGATCACCCCTACTTGCGCCATCATCAGAAGCGATTGGCACATCTTGGATCATGCCTAGGCGTACACCGCCCATGGAGTTAATCAATATTCCATTTCCGATTCTTTGCAACACACCAGGTCCCAGATTGACCATATTTGGAAGAGGAGGAAATGTGATGTCAAAGGTGGGCCTGGCAACAATTTTTGACGAAACCCCATTGTAGGGAACTAACTCTAGAGGCAACGTCCACGGGAAGTATGTGTAATTTGAAGGGGATCGCACATCTGCCAGAGATATACTCGGATGGTCACTAGAGTACTCGACGATAGGAGACTCCAGGTTCTCAGGTGTCGGCATTAGGTGCAGCCGGGCTAGATTAGCAGCGTGGAAAATGTCATTCCGTGCAGCTGTCGCAGAAAGGCTGAACGGTATCGTTGCTGGTGGTACAGGACAGTCAGCTTCACTAATCATGTCTTGCATTTCCTCGGCTGTATAATAATTGCTCGGATCAGATTGCGGACGACTTCGCTGCGTTTTGTCTTTACGGGGAAGTATCAACGGGTGTCCCTCGGTGCTGAAGACGAAAGGTGCGTCGAGCTTGTTCAAAGGATGTTCAGTATCAAACAGCAGGAAGAGGTATTTCGTGGTCTCTCCAAGAAAGAAACTTTCCATCCGGTCGCTGCGTTCGCCACTCCGCACATCCTGGATTCCGGCCCACCCACATTTTGTCCAACATCGCCTTTTGATGTCTCGAAGTACCATTTCACCAACATGCAAGTACCATGGATCGCGAGTCGCCCGATACAGATGATACGTTGACTCAATGAACTCAGGTCTACCACCCCACCAACCGAGACCACCTTCAACACTGCCAGATGACGTTGACCATCTTTCTGGTAATGCAGAATAGCGAGTCCATATAGCTGTGAACAAAAGGTGTATTTCAGTCGCTTCCTCAAGATCGCCAGTCATAGCCAGAAGGCCTGGATAAAAGGCGCTCAAACTATCAAACCAAAATGCTCGAGCAGCACCGGTGTAAAGATCACCCTGGATGTAATGAGGGTGAATATACGAACTGCCACGACGTAGATGGTGGTTTATTGCACTGTGCGAGGTTTGCCAGACTTCAAGAAAACTCTCAGCCATCTGCTGTTCCTTTGAAAGGGCTGGCAGGAAGCTCAAAGTTGGAGAGCCCGGTGCATGGAATGTATCAGAATCACTAGGTGAAGGGGATCCAGACAAGAGAACATAAGATTTTGCAGCATATTCATAAAAGCTGTCAATTCCTGCACCAATACCTGTGAACGGACTAGTCCACAATCCTGTTTCAGCATCAATACCGGAGCCGATGAGTCCAAGAGTGCTTCTTCGTTCCCAGACAGACCAAAATGCTTTCTTGGCTAATTGCTCATAGCGCGAATCTCCTGTAAGCCGACTTAACGTAGTAAATTCTAATACAAGGCTACCAGCCCCAGCGCTACATGTTTCGGTTAGTTCGCCAATCGGCTGTTGTATAGGTTGGCACTGGCCATCTTCGGCATTGTTATTCAACGGCGAATTCAGATAGAAAGGAATGCCATGGCGAAGGTTTACTCTGGGATAGGGCAAACCAGTCGCGGTATGAAAAGCAGGGACTAGGCGGTTTGCAAGGTCTTGTGCAAGTCGTAATAATTGTCCGTCATATGTGAAGCTCCTAGACCATCGGATGCGCTCACTTCCACGACCACTGTTCACCGGTCGGTTGCCACTCTGGTGCCTTGGGTTGTATCCCCTTATTGGCAAATCCCCAACAGCGAATAGATGCGCACTTAAAAGCCCACCAACGCCTCGGATAACCGTCTCGAAAACCTGGACCTTACTATCCAGATCAAAACCTCTGCTGCGTAGTCCTTTCCCTTCAGGGCCTGCAGATCCATCTCCATATTGCTCTATTAAAGCCGCCACACTCGTTTTAAAGTACTTCAGAGCTTTGTTTTGACCACCTGCGGTAGTAGGAGAGGAAGCTAAAATAGCTAACGTTGAAAGACTGTCGATCAAAGTCAACGAATAGTTTCCGAGGGCATCATTTAGCTCAATGTGTGCTGGATTGGCGCGGTCTCTGGTCAATGGCTTGCACGAGATAGGCCGTAGTTCATCCTCAGGGAAAGCATGCTTCATATAGTTGTCGTACCCATGGTAGAACATATGCTCAGCTTCTAATCTATACGATCAATTAGTCGTTGTCGCAAGCCGCAAAGCAAGTGCAAACACTGACCTCAACTCTTTGGTTTGAGTATATGTCATGCCCTGGCCACAGGCCACCCAGAGTAAGAGTATCAGGAGGCATGACCACAAGTAGGAACCCTGGAAGTTCGTTTGGTGGAGAACCTCTAACGGGATGTGGCATCTTGGGGGCATTACAGGAAAAGCAAGGAGAAGTACGCGACATAGAACCTGTGTGTTCCGGGTAAGGATAGCATTTCATTGAGAGCTCAGACGTAGATCTACAGAAGAAGATTTTATGTCACACAATGGAGCTGGTGAATCAGCGTGTTAGGTCCGATGAAGCCACCATGGCATTCGCCGGCGGTTAGTACCTTAGCGCGTTGTCGACTCGCAACAAAGTTACGCCGAGGGTCGAGCTCTTTGACTCAACGACGACCATTTTATCCCAGATTCACGAGGATTTTACGCTCTTGAAAATGCACCACAGCACCGATTAGTCGTTGGGGAAGCTTGGTAGTTTAACAATATGGCTGCGGACCTCGCTTCTCAAGTGCTCGACGCATTGTCGCATAGCGATGGACCAATACTCAGCGCTGAAGCATTTGCTTCGACTCCTTCATCAACGGTCAAGAGCGCGCTCGATAGACTAGGGTCCCGGGAAATGATTACATACAAGACGATTGACCGAGAAGAAGCTATCTTGACGCTTGAAGCTGAAGGTATAGCGGCAGATGGAAGTCACGAAGCAAAGGTATTCGAGGCAGTGCGGCAGGCTGTTGAGGGGCTGAAAATCGGGGACCTGCCAGTACGTTGGCTCAGTCGTATGCCAGCACGGGAAGATTTGGCGAGACTACGATGAGTAACTAACAAGAAGGATAGGCAATTGTGGGCAAGGAAAGTGCAAAAGTTGGACAGGGCAAAGCTTTCAAAGTGGGATGGATTAAGAAAGATAAGGACACGCTAAGGGCGAACGTACGCATCGTCTTCGTAGCCATACAGGCGTACGCTTTGACACATGAGTATAGACAGATTCGATTGTCGATACAAGTAGAGAGCAACTCCAAATCATACAAAAGACGCGCTCACATCCAGACGCAAAAGTGATCAACGACCTGAGAAAGAGAAAGTTGATCACTATGCAAAAGGTTATAAGTTACGAATTCAACAAAGGCCCGAAGTTTTCAACGGAATTCGTCAAAGAGGACACTGATCTAACCGCGGATATGTTGGCAAGGTAAGACTTACTGCTCGAGAACTACCTACGTGGGAAATGTTACTGAAACGCTTAGCGGTGCATGGAAGAACGTGCATTTCAAACCTTACAACTTCAAAGCCAAAGGAGCTGTGACGCCCAGTGGAGCATTACACCCTTGTACGTACACCTAGCAAAGTCTGCTCTTGTAAATAATATAATATCGCTAACTCTTTGAGCAGTAAACAAAGTTCGACATGAGTTTAGGCAAATCTTCTTTGAGATGGGATTTGAGGAAATGCCAACAAACCGGTACTGCGTTTACTATCGATATCTGCATGACACTGACAATGTTGCAGCTTCGTAGAGACCGGCTTCTGGAACTTTGACGCTCTTTTCGTACCCCAGCAACATCCTGCACGAGATCTCCAAGACACTTTCTACATCTCCGACCCACCACTTGCTGATAAACCCGGCGCAGATCCACAGAATCCTGAAGCCATACTTAATGGCTCAACATCTGGTCATAACAAGCAACCCGGTGCCGGTCTAGACTACAAGAAATATTGGAATAACGTAAAGGAGGTTCATGAGAAAGGTAAGTATGGATCAATAGGTTACCGATACCCTTTCAAAGACGAAGAGTCACTCCGACTTGTTTTACGAACACATACTACCGCCATCTCGACCTATATGCTGCACAAACTATCCGCAAACCCTCGGCCTGCCCGGTATTTCTCGATTGATAGGGTTTTCAGAAATGAATCTGTCGATGCCACACATCTTGCAGAGTTTCATCAGGTGGAAGGAGTCATAGCCGACTTTGGCCTGACTTTGGGAGGGCTCATTGGATTTATGGAGGTTTTCTTTGCCAAAATGGGAATCCATAAACTCCGCTTCAAGCCTGCGTACAACCCCTATACAGAGCCCAGCATGGAAATCTTCGGGTTTCATGAGGGGCTTGACAAGTGGGTCGAGATCGGAAATAGTGGTATGTTCAGGCCGGAAATGCTGGAACCTATGGGGTTGCCCAAGAGTATGAGAGTGTACGGCTGGGGGCTGAGTTTAGAGAGACCAACCATGATCAAGTAAGTCTTTTCCGAGTAACCGCAATGAAATGCTAACATGTTGTTTAGGTACGGCGTCAGAAATATTAGAGAGCTCTTAGGACATAAAGTTGATCTGAACTTCGTAGAGAACAACCCCGCCGTACGCTTAGAAAAGGATTAAAGCATATCAATGATGTTCATAACTTTGGAGCACTCTCCGAGCATTAATAACAGTGTCTGTAGGAGTACCGTCTTCGGGATTCTACTCACTTTTTGCCGTGTCTGACCCTTTGGTGGCTCTCATCGGTAAGATGTTCGCGAGTGTTTTGCTCTCTTTGCCGTCTGGTGATCCACTCTCATTCATTGGCCAGATTGGATGCAGCTCAAAGTAAATGGAAATACAGCGGTGATAATGCTCATAACATTTCTACATGGCTCAGGATGCAGATTCTAACATCACTAACAGACTGCAGCGCCCGTCTGGCATCCAGAAATCTTGAATTGAAAATACGACTTATGTCCAGAGAGTCATTTGGATGGTCATGAAGACAACGAGTATTTTTAGGTACAAGAACAGAACCTATTATCTTCACCAGATCGAAACCTTGCAATCATCAACGAGCTTTTCTATCATGTGCATCATCGCATCCTCGATCTCATGAAGTCTGGAATAAGATAGAAGGTTGGGGGAGCGGGGATGGACGCCTTGGACGCCTTGGACGCCTGATGTTGTGTCTAGCCCACATGGCACCATACATATCGCATTCAAACTTCAATGACCGTGCAAGGTAGAAAGACGAGATATAACGCCGTGGTAAGAGGTGCTGTAACGAAGCTGCATAGCAGTCCCTTCTAACAAGCACACTCCATATTCCACATTCATCAACGACGATTCCACATTCATCAACGACGATTCCACACAGACTCACTGTAATCGGATGCTTAACATAAGGATGCTTGCATATCGGTTTAACCATCGAGGTGCTGCGCCTACATACAGTTCTGAAACTCGCTTACTGTACTGTAACGTTAGGCGTTCAACCATCATGAACGCTAAAAATAGAGCTCCGAGCTAGTGAGGGCTGAGAACCTACCTTACTGTTAGACGCCAGGGACGTCTTCAGGCGGTTCAGACCCTCTGGGACTCTTTGGCTACGTCCATTGCTTGATTGTGGATTTGTGAGCTCCATTGACTTACCCATCCAATTAACTGGGTACGGACAGCGATATGAACCTGAATCTTGGGGCTTCTGGGGGTTTGGAGGTTAAGTCCGGGCTCAATCATTATCCGTGTTGGATGCTGCTGAACGACATTTTCAGCTGCCCGTTTCCGCTCGTACCCCTCAGCTCCCTAACTGCTAGAGCTGATTGTTAGCCAATAGGTCTAGCCTCAGACTCCATCTAAATACCTAAGGTACCTTACCTTTCGGTGAGGCCGAGCTTAGACTAAGCCCATCCAGCTAGCAGAATGCTTCGGTTTTTGGATGCCTTACCTTTAATCCCTTATATGTTGTTTTTGTATCCCTACATTGGTTCTGTTTTCTACTTCTTTGGACCTTCGCAGAAATCTCCAACGCGCTTTTCGCGTTCCTTTGTGCTCATTAAGCTTTCCAACGCCTTCTTCTGGCCGGAAATTGCGATAGTCAAAACTTGGCTGTAGCTGTTGGAAAGTCTTCTATCTCCATTCTACCGCCACTCTTTTTTTGCCATCATGTGGCATAGACCTGCACCGACGGAAACTGAATACACGCCGGTACAAGAAAAGGATAGGCCGATTGAAACGTCGATAGAATTCTTGTCCAAGTCGTCGCCTGAAGTAAAACGTTCCACAAGAAGCCGCAGACGCTGGTCGTGGCATTTCCTTTCCCATCTGTTTGCCTTGTTGTGGCTCGCTCCCATCATCGCTCTGCTGGTCCTCAACTACAAGAGACATGTCATTGGTGCTAGTGTCTGGTGTCCAAAGGGGAAATGTTCGGCCGATCCTTTCGGCGACAATGCCATTGCCAGGGCGGAGGAATTGGACCTACACGACCATGATATCTTGGGTGCGCTCCAATTCGTGGCGAAAGCCTTGGAGATATGGTTCATGATCGCAGCTACAAGCCTATTGTTCGATGTCGCAATGTTGTTCGCAAGGAAAGGCCGTGGTCTTCCTGTCGGCTTCTTGCTGACACACTTGGAATTTGGCGACATTCGCAATTTGTTGAATCCACTCCTATGGACATCACCTATTCCACACCCTAATGGCAGGTCAGAGTCCCGTGCACGGATGATCAAACTTTACCTTTTCGCCATTCTTGCCGCTTTCCTTACGATCTTGACCAACATGATGGGCCCAGCTACCGCTGTTTTGATTCTGCCAACCCTTCAATGGGTAGATACCACAAAAATGCCGGCGCAAAGATTCAATGGGACTGGTCTAGCTTTGGCTCCTGCAGGCCACTCGCTCATAGACTGCGATAACACGACCCTGCAGGCGGAAAACTACTCATGTACTTCGGATTTCTACGGTCCGAGTTTAGATGCGTGGGCCGCGTCTGGTATCGAGTCTTCAAAGCAATCAAGGTACTTCGGGTATACTATCTCCAGTGGTTCTCAGGAACGGGCGGTGCAATTCACACTCAATGGTACAGCCAATGGCAGTCTTACATGGATCCCGAATCGGCAGGTTTTGCGTAGCCTTTCGCAAGACTATCTTAAAACTAGTGGATATATGCTCCAATACGATCCACCAGTGGCGCCAGATCCGATTTTCAATAATTCCCTACAGACTATATTGCAACGGGAAGGACCAAGTATTGGCGTGGAAGGAGATTGCTACAACGGTGGAAACCAGTCCATTATTACGGTTGCTGCCAACAAGGAAGTCCGCTGCTACAGTAATTGGACAATAGACACAATAAGTTACTACACCAAGGTACGTACAACAATACTGTCGAGCCACAAACATGCTGACATGGTGGGTCGTTTAGTGTATCTACGTGGGTAGTGGTTGGGGTAAACCCGAAAACGCTCAAAATCGATTCTGGCTCGGCAATGCCGACCCAACAATCACAGCCAACATTACGGCTGTTGATATTTACTTCTCGGATAAGGCCACTTACTTCAACGAAACCGCAGACTTTGGTTCCGGTATCAAGCAATGTCTCGTAAACAACACAAATCCTTCCTGTGACTGGGAAAAGATATTTTCCACGGATCTACCTGGCGACCTGAAGAACACCTCCACTAACGTCGGCATGACCGTCTACGGAATCCCAAACTCACCAAACCCAAATGCTCGGGTCTGGTGTGACTCCGTCGCCTATCTTAGTTTCCCGTCATACTCATTAGACACCTCCCCAAGCTCCAACGACCAAAACCTCGTCCAACTAGACCGTCTCACCTTCGATCATGCCGCTGAACCTCTCGTCGTAAACCCCGGCTGGATCCTCGCCGCGGTAAGCATATTTTCAGAATATATCTTTGCTATTCAAACCTAACCATGAGTCTTGAGACATGTCTCTGGAGTAACCTACCCCGCGAACCTATTTCATACCTCAAGGAGTCTTCCAAAAAAGAGAAATGCTAATTCCGAATCTTGCAGTGGTCCGTCGATTCAAACGGCACCGTCGACGGCAACCGCCAAATCGCACAGGAACTCTCCCGCGTCCTCCCCGAGTTCTATACCACCGCCGACGCCTCCGCAAACACCACCCTCACCCTTGACCAAACCGAATTCGTCTTCCTCCACTTCTACGCCCACTTCCAAGCCATGTCCCTTGTCAACTACCACTGGTACAACGACACCTCCCCCCCCCTGCCCACTAACGACCCTACCCACCCGCTTTTCCAAACCTGGGCCACGCTGCACGTCTGGGCGTTTGGCCTCAGCGATAAGACGTCGAAGATGGGCGTCGTGATTGCTATTATCGGCGGCATCGTCGTACTTTTCCGGACGCTACTGGGGGTGGTGACGGGGATTCGTGATCGTTCGACCGTGGACCTATTTATTGCGGCGCTGGAGCATCAGAATCAGGGCGAGTTTGAGGGAATGCAGGAGCAGAGTCATCGGGCGAAGGTGAGGTATGAGATGTTGGAGGATGCGAGTGGGAAGCCGATGTTTGTGCCGGAGAAGCCGTATCTGGATTCCCCTGGAGGAGGCGCTGATGTTGCATGAAAACGACAGTGATGATGTAATTGGCCCGATTATCGTGGGTTGGTGTTTAACTGGCGTACGGGAGGGTCTTTTTAACGGTAGCAGTTTCTTACGTGCCAGGGATGTGGAGCCTTCGGTTTTATTGGCCCCCATAAAAACCGCAGTCAGTATCCGATAGCGGTATCATTTTACATCCACTTTCAGACTTCAATAAAACCAAGTTTTTTTCAGTTCCCGAGTCCCGAAACCATTAATAATCAATCAATGGAATCCCTTGTCACATACGGGGACGGGCTGGCTATCGAGGCACTAAACTCCGGCTCCTCTACAGTATGTAGTACTACGGCCTAATGATGCATATCCTTATACTGTATACACCTACATACATATACTGAACCCGCTAGTGATTCCTCCCCTGAATTCTCCGCAACCGCCCCCCCCCCCCCCTTCCCGGCCATCCAAGGCCCTTTTTATCCTTTCCAAAAACAACCAAATGGCTACTCGCCCCAAAAACCCCTTTTCCGAACCTAGGTAGAGATATCTTCTTTCCAGATGCGTACACAAACGGCAATTTTTTTTTCCAACGTTTAGGCTGTTGTGGGGATGGAGATGTGATTTAGGGTTTTTTGGGGATGTTTTTAATTTGGGGGAGGAACGGGGGTGTTGGTGGGGGTTGTGATGGGCAAGGAAGGAGGGGGGGGGATTCGAGGGAGTTGTTGGTGGGAAAGAGGGGGGGAAAGGGGTATATGAGATGAGGTGGGGGAAGTGGATGGGAGTGTGTGTGAGATTGGAATATAGAGCTTCTATCTTCGGTCAGGATTGCCGAAGATGGGTATGATACGCGTTTTATGCGGCGTCGAGTGTGCATTCAAGACTGGTGCGTTCGATTGCTATTTTTTTGATGGCGTCTAGACACCCGTGAAGGTGGGGAAGTTCACATTTTGGTTCGACTGTGTGAAAAGGTGTTTGGTCGCTTGAGAATTTGACGAGGATAGATGCCTATAAGCGTTGTTCTGAGCTTGGCGTCTGTGAGAGGGGCCGGAGATGAATTGGGAGGTGTGGAAGGGGTCTGGGCTTTATTGGAAGAGCCTTTCTAAGGTGAAGGGATTTTCGGGGAGGGAAGGTGAGCTTCTTGTTTCTTCTTTTTTTGCCATGGTTGGGGGTTGGTAGTGGAATAAGTGTTGGGTTCCTGTCTGTGGGTCCGCTTAGTAGTGGTTGGAGCAAGGCTCTTCTCGTCTAGAGGGAACGATATCGATGGGATGGCCACTTCCGTGGCATATGTGACAGCGGTGAGCGAGTATGATGAATAGAAATTGAGTAGTCTGCATTTTGTGTGGTCCCGGAGCTCCCAGGTAGACTCCATATCTGCGTGTTATGGATTATTAAGTCATATTCGTTGTAAAAGCGTCTGAGTCCATTGAAGCAACTCCACGCTTTCACTCATGGAAATATCCTGGAAATAAAGCCGAGTTTGGTCTTGTCCTTGCAGCCATCAAGCACCAGAAGCAGGCCAACACTTCAGCAAATCCTCCACCGGCTCGACCACCCCAGCAAACACAGCAGCCCTGAAATTTTTATCCGCAAAATCTGGCTTCGGACCAAACGAGCAGTCGATGCAACGCCGAATAGCATCTGACAAACCGTCTCCACACTCGCCCTGCACTTTCTTCTGCCAAGCTAGAGCGGTACAATGATCGGTTAGGTCGTTTGGTTCGTTATTGGGGCCATAATAGGTTTTTCGGAATTTTTGGTCTTCAAGGGCTTCGCCGAAGCAGAGCTCGAGGAGTAGGACGCCGAGAGAAAAGAGGTATTTCCTACAGTCGTACTCCGTCGGGTTGGATCGATTTCTATCCGAAGATCCAGGTGTCGCGTTACTTTTCAACAATGGAAAGCTCTGGGAAATATAAGGATATTCGATGAGGGGACGTCGGGATTCATCGCTGGCTCTGAGGAAGAGAATATCTCGTTTGGTCCATGAGTCTGTGAGCCATGGGGTTGAATGAAGCTGTAGAACAGATGAGGCCAAAACAGCTGCGATCGTGAGTCGTTCTTGCCTTGTAAGTGTGTCATGTCCATCGGTAGAGGTAGGTTTGCCATCTTCAGACTTGTGTCTAAGTAGACTCTCTAGTGTCGCGGTCTCGAAAGGTTCACCAGGCAGTCTTTGGTCGCTCATTGGATGTAGCACGTGCTTGCGCTTCTGTTCGTCGATTAGGTAGTGAAGTTCGTCTTGCCGAGTTCCCCAGTTCTGCAGATATGTGCAAATGTCATAAATTTCCTGTACGTTAGGTTCGTGGGATATGCTGGTAATGGTCGAAGAGACAGAAAGGAATGGTAGGTTAGGGTGTATGGCGACCTCGAATCGGGTTTGCTTTTTTGCTTTCGCGGATCGGAACGGAAATCCACTAAGAATGTTCAAGTTCTGTCAGTCACGATCACTTAGTCAGAGTAGAGCAAAGAAATCATAATTAATTATGCGACGAGTATATAGATGTAATGAGTTTGTAATTATACCTTTTGAGTATGCTCTCGGAACCGTGTTGACTTGCTTCGGTTGCACTTGCTATACTCGAGGTTACCACCCTATTCGTTAGATCAATCCTATTTGTCGCAGGAGCTACATTATGCTGAAGCTCGAACTGTTGCCGGGCTTTAGAAAGATAGTCGCCAGGGTGGCTCGGCAACTCTGCAAACTTCTCAGGCAAGTCGAAATCATCACAGACACGGATTTCAACATCTTGAGCAGGTTTTGTATGCGTTCCACGTGAAGCTTCTCCTAAACCGAAGCGAGCTTGAAGATGTGGTGTAGGAAAACAACCACTTTCCAACCGTTTGTTAAGCTGCAGCTTCACATCATGGGCCCCTTGACAGTCACAGCACCATTTTGTTTTCAATGCAAAATGAAGACTGAGTGCATAGTCCTGTACTCTTTGAAACAGTGTCATCGGAGGAGATGAGCTCTTCCGACGTTCTCTCAGTACGGAAATCTCATCAGTAGAGCCCAGTAGCTTTGCAAGGTCATCATTATACCCTGCCAGAACCTTGACTCGTTTGAACTTTTTTTTTGAGAAACTTATTCTGATGCGCTTCATTTGGTAGTCCCAACCACCGGTATCGTTACCAAGCCAAGTAACCTATGTAGGCCCATTAGAATTTCTCTTTGAATATAACGAATTGAATTCTCGGTTTTATACCTACTTTCTGGCCTTCAATTCCTAGTAGCCTTTTCAATTCTTCAGTAATCTTTAGCACTTTCTGAATGATTCGCATGTAGTTATCGTAAGAATTTGAAAGCCTTGCTTGAAGTCTCTCCTCAAGCCTCGGCCCTTGCCACAAAGCTCCGGTCGGGTCATTGAGCAGATCATTCATCTCATTATCTGATTCGATGAACGGGATCAAAAGCTTCTCAAGGTTGTTGTAGAAGAGATTTTTTTGAGTATCAAGGTCGTCAATGAAAGTTATGAATTCCGTTCGAAACATCCACCATTCTTTCAGAGGTTCAAAGCCTTCTCTGTAATTCTCTAGGGCTGAAACCAGAATGGGAAAAGCGGCGAGGCATAAGCCTGCCGTTTCGACACCTGTGAGCATCTTTTGGAGATCTCAGAGGCGATTGGATTTCTAGACTCTCCAGCCTACGGGTTCACCAGGCCATCTCAAGAAGCTCTATAAGCACCTATGCCAGCCTTAAACCTTTGTATCGTCGTCTATGCCGTACTCTGAAAATGAACACAAGGGTCAAAAGAGATGCGAGAAAGAACTTCGAGGTTCAGCCTCGTGGAGCACGCTAAGCCCAACGTGGCAAACTATCCGCAAATCTTGAAAGCATTAGCGGACATGCTCTTTGACCTTAGCTTCTGCCAATACGGATGTACACTCCTTGTGGCAATGTCCTACCCCTAGCTAGCGCGTGCTCGTCCTTATCTGTTGTGTCCCATCTCTAATCATTCTTTGACATATTTTCCTGGATAGATGAGCATGTCTGTGAACGAAGCTCTTAGCCTTGCGGCTCGCAGTCGCCGCTGCAAGCAAGCGTTTAAAAAGCTCTCGGTGCAGCTCCGGGATTCTCAGTATATGGATCAAGTATCACCCAATGCAATTGATGACCAATTTGGTCGATTTTGGTCTGATCATTCCGTTCTCAGGGAGCCTAGGGAAAGTACTTACGACTTTATTAGTGTATGGGCGGGCAACATTGGTGCTTTCCAGAGTGAAGAGTTCCGGAGTTCCCTAGATTACCGCTTACGGGAAGCCTCACATATATGGTCACAGATCGGACGGACGTTACAGTTCTTGGACTCATCGCTTGCAGAAGGTCTGCTCCCACTTTCGACACGGAGAAGTCTGTGCTAATGCCAGACAGCGTCACTCATAGCTTCTGGAGTCAAGGCTAACCAGGTTAGAGATGAGTGTAGCCTGGACACAGAGTCTGAATCCGAATCAGAGTCCGACACTGGCAGCTCGGCTTTATTAGGTTATAAGTCTGATAGTAGCTCATCTGGTGATGAAGCTCGTTCGACTTCCGAGATCCAAGAGCTCTATCTAGCCATTGTTGCAGCTGTCACTAGCCTGCTCAAAGCTTCAGCGCTCATTCGTCGACCTGTTCCAAGAGATCGGTACGCTAAATCCAACAACCTTAGTCCTTTTGACCATTCGTATGACATACAACATGCCGGTCATAAATTTCCAAAGACAAACAAACAAACCCCTTGGCTAATAGAGCGTCTCGGGAAGGCGAATACTAAACGCCGTCAATATTTTCGCTACCAAGAACTTCATCATGAAAAGCTATCAAAGGAGCTAAAATCTAATCAGACAGCCGAGTATGAAGGAAACCCGGCTCCTAATACGAAAACGGTACAATTTGGGAAGACTAAGCCGGCAACAGTTGATCTCAGTCAGAAATCTACGCCTACAACTACAATGAACACTGAAGCTACAGAGTACACAGGTAAAGACGAATTGAATCTCAACGAAGAGTTTGATGCCGATCAGTCTGTGACATCATTCGCTACATCTGTCGTAGACGATAATGACGACGACTTGACTATTCCGAAGCCTCCCGATGACGCTTTTGATGGTGCACCATTTGAATGTCCGTATTGCTTTACCATTCAGACAATGAAAAAATCAAGCGCATGGCGGTAAGAAATATACAGAACATATAGCGATCAGAATTAATGATGTCTCGATAGGAAACACATTCTCGAAGATCTTCAGCCGTATATATGCACATTCTCATCGTGTGCCTTTGAAGCGTTTCCAGATCAGCGCTCATGGTTTGATCACGAGCTACAAGCTCATAGGAAAGAGTGGCATTGTGATCGTTGCTATAGCCCCCCATTTTTAACCAAGGATTCCTTTGCACGACACGTTCAAGGTTTTCATCCTCTGACTTTTTCTGCAACTCAGTTACCTGCACTTATTGAGCAGTGTGAGAGGCCCCTTGATAGAATCGCAGCTTTGGCGTGCCCTTTTTGTGACGAATGGGACTCTACCCTCCAAGCAAACGAGGCCGGTCCCTTGGTCCCAATAAAGAGCTTAGTGGTAACACCTGACCAGTTCAGACGGCATGTGGGACGCCACATGGAACAATTGGCCCTTTTTGCACTGCCGAGGAAGCTTGGAGATTCACATGACAGTACAGCCTCCAATGTGGCAGTGGTAGAACCTGCTAAGCATTCCTCCACCGAATCATCGTTACAACTGTCTCTTCAAAGTCTATCAGGGCAATCTGAACACGCTGCAATAGAAAAGCATACTCCAACTCAATCAGTCGGGGTTGATGGAGAATCTGGAACATTACAAGCTATGCATGATACAGACGACGGCCCTTGGAGCTTTCTTCGCAAGGACGAGCCTGTCGCGGGTCCGCATGTTACATCAATGCAAGAATCGAAAGACGATCATCGAAACGTAATCCTGCTTCGAGCTCCAGGTTCGACACACAGGTTCGCGCAGTTGGCAAAAGATAATGGTATACCAATGTGGAGGAAGGATATTCATCACGACCTGCTCCGTGCTATTTTCGAAAACGAAATAAGGGCGTTTACCAGGTCCCACGATAGAAGTAAAGACCACACATTTGCTGACATCTACATTGATATTCTCGCGCGGAGTAGCAAGATAGGCAATGCACTTCAGGTGTTACTCTTGACTGATCGGAAAATAGCAGTCGATTTTGGAATGATCGCCCTATTGATAAACATTGGCAGAGTAGGTGAAAATGTATCTTGTAAGTTCCGAATCGCCACTCAAGCTACTTGATTGATCACTTGGCTTACTCACCCTTCCTAAGCAGTCTTTCCACCAGGAGCTGGGCTTAAGAAATACAACCCCGTTCCTTCTCTTCGGGCTCTTCGAACCACTAATATTACTCGGGCTCTAGACATGGAGACTATTCTAAGTATACTTACGGCCGTTCGTGAGCTCGAACCGGACCATGAGATTGACCCTAGAAATATCAAAGATGTTCTTGCGCCGGGGTCTAATCTTGTTCAGTTTATGTTCATGATCTTTCAGGGCACCCCAGAAACAGCGAGTATTCCTGTTCATGTTGAGCAGAGCTTTTACGATCTATTCTGTAATGAGAGTGTGAATAGCAAAGTGCGAGCTAATTCATTTCTGTCGTTAATCTGGCGATACTTTGAAATCGACGCCAAGTCGACTCCCTCAATTGACCCTTTCAAACTGCCACTGTCACAGTCAACTACGGAGCCTGAGAATGGTATTAGAGAAAACCAGGACAGTCAAGAGGAGATCGATTATGGGGCAAGTCTTATGTGTAGGTAGAAGCTCCATCATACTATGTACGAGGACTAACTATGCCCCAACAACAGCGCAGGTTATTTCGAAGGCTTCTAGCGGCAATGGTGATGTGGAATTTGGGCTCACAGAGGAGCCACTTATCGACGAGATCATTTCTCGAATCTATTATGCAACAGAAACAGCGAAATTTGATCTCGAGTCAAAAGTAAGGCTTCTGGAACTTGGGGAAAACCTTAACTTGCTCGAAGAAGCCTATCGTTATTACCGAGATCCTACCAAAGCAAAACCCAAGGACGGATTGAAACAAGTGAATCGTCTCATCAATCTGGGAAAGATCTCTTATTTCAAGTATGAAAGACATGGGTCGATGGTAAAGCTAAACGATGCTATCGAAAATTTCCAGCAAGCTCTTCTAATAGTAGGCTCTGACAATTCAAGCAGACAGGACTGGCTTCAAAGCCTGGCTGGTATGTACAAAGATAGATACGATAGGACGGAACAACTTCAACATCTTCAGGAAGCTATCAGGGCCTACCAAGAACTCGTCGATAAAGCCGATCGCTGTAGCATCGATATTTTGGTGTCTCTTTGTTACATCAAGTGCCAAAAGACGGAGGCTCTTCAAGATATTAACCAAGCCATTTCCAGTGGCCAGACATATGTGAAACAAATCGGCTCGAAAATTCCCCCCTATTTTCCTCAGGAGGTAGCAGCGCGTGTCATCGATCTAAGCAAAGCGCTGCAATTGAGATATCGATCGACCCGAAACGTCGTAGACCTAGAGGAGGCTTTGTCTCTTTGCCAGCAAGCTATCAAGCTCACAGATCTGCCGTATCTTTTCAACATTATGAGACCAGCGTATATCGACATGATGAGTAAGATGCTGATTTTTAGAGGTAATGAGACCGGAGAAGCTCGTGATATTGAAAGAGCCGTGTCGTACTGCGAGGAACTCAGGAATCAGGTACCACAAGGAGATACACCTGTCCATCGAGATATAAGGGCAATCTACTTCAGAAATCATAGCCGGGCACTGATGCTTAAGTATGAGAACGTCTCTGAAAACATCTTTGACCTCGAACAAGCTATTACTATCTGCCAGCAAGCCCTCGAAAATACCTACGACTCAGTTCTCAAAGCTGAACAGCATTACTACCTTAGCAGAATGCTACTTCATAAGCACAAGGCCACGGAGTCAGACATCGAGATCGAAGCAGCCAAATTTCACGCCCAGCAGGCTGTCGATCTCATACCAGCTGGCCATCCTGATAAGCAGACTTATGTCGAAAATCTGGTGCACATACAATGTTCAAAAGTCCGGAGCATAGCAAAGCTTAAAAGCCATCCCTCCGTCGATTCGACGCTACCTGTCTCTCCGGACCCAATTTCAAAAGATGAGGGAGAAGCTACAAAAGCCGAACAATGTACCGCAGAAACGGCTAGTACCGTTAAAGATTTTGAAACATCGCAACCTGTACCCGAAATGGACGATAATTCTCTTGGCACTTCTCCGCCTCGTGCTTCTCTTTCCACAACCGCTAAATCCAGATAAAGTGTTCAAAGATTTAGAGGGTTCTAGAACCACAAAATCAAAGATGTTTGAGCCTTTCAGAAGGCAATTTTTCCAGTGGTACCACCCAGACTATTTCACATTACGTAATGTGAAGGAGAATTTCGATGTTCTTTTCCAATACCTGAAGACACACGACGGCATTGACCGTCATGCTACGTAAGCAACCATTGCTCGAAAGTGAGGCACTACGTTGCTGACAATTCCCAATGTTGCAGTTACGACCAATGGGTTGTACGACGTCGTGAGTGGAACAAAAGGTGGAATATTACCAATGTCAAGAGGGGTCCCATCTCTACCCACACCACCTGATTTACTCGGCTTACAACTCTGGTTCGAGGGTAAAGCATTTGCCCGTGGGTATAAACCATTTTCTGAGGAAGCCGGTGGCGAAGCGTGCGCACGCCGAGAACGTGTTCGATGATGTCAGCTAACGGTCACAGGCCAAACCCCTTTGCAGAACACGAGAAGGGTCTCTCTGACTCACCTTTTGGTATAACAGACAATGCTGCAAATGCAACAAAGCCCGAAGAATAACTGTCTGCGGGCTTGTAGAGAGATTTGTTTAGAAGTAAACAACGGATACCCAAACCCAACCCACAATTCATAGAATGCTAAACTCTCCCAGACCATCAAATTATATTCGGAGATGCACCAGTGGGCGCACAAAGCCATGGGACTACTGTACAAGCGGCAACATTACGAACCGACTTATTTTAGCTAAATCTCAAATTCCGCAGGAGAAAATACGGCGCTAGAACCAGCGTCTTGTTCTGGCCATGCGAAAAGCTTAGTTGAACTTTCTGATAAGCTCGTTAAGTCGGTTTTTATAGTGATATTTCGATATATAGATAGCCAAGCTAAATGTTTTTGGTGAGGTGGGAAGCCTCGGCCACTTATAGTCCATAAAATTGGTGCACTCACTGGTGATGGGGATGGGTGGATGGGTGGAGCGTTGCTTGTATGGGCTAGAACTTGGGTCGTGGGAGTGTATGCTCTAGCGAGTCAGCAACTCATGCTCGTTGAGATATGTGTGGAAGATCAGGTGTATGTTCGTCGCGGTGCTCCGTGTCATTTTGCATTGAAGTGAGGCCCACAGGGTGTGTGATTGAACGAGTGTTGGTATAGCTAGTCAATTCTTCATGATTTCTAAAGTAGCATGCTGGCTGAGCAATGCGGACCTTGGATTTCGCTAGAGACCTAGGATTCGCCTTGCATCTCGAATCTTACCTCATTAAACCTCTCCTCTTCCCCCTACCCATACCCCCTCAAACAACACCCAGCTCCCCAAAACCCCTTAGAACGTCCTTATCTACATTTTCCACCCACACCTCGAACGCCTCTCTTCCCCCAGCATTCTGCACTGCTCCCTCCAACCTCTCCCTCACAAACTCCTTAACATCAACTCTCCTTACTGGATCCGCGAAATCCAATTTTCGTCGCCGCTCATCCTCCGCCGACTCCGATTCCGACTTAAGCGCGTTTTCATCCCAGAAGATAAGACTATCGCCGCCGGTGGTAGTGTCAATGAGTTCGGTGATGACGTCGGTCCAGATGCTCATGAGTTCCTGGAGGCGGGAAAGGATCCAAGGGGCGTTGGTTTCAAGGAGGGCGGTTAGGGCAAGGCAGTGTAATTTCTTTATGTCAGGGTTGCCGATGTTGTCGAAGTGGCTGAACCACTCAGTTAGTAGCCAGGATATGGTGATGTCATATGTTTCGCCTAAGTTGCGGTCGGTAGCGGTTATGGCGGAGACGAAAAGCCCAGGGGAGATCAGGGCTAGGCGCGCGAGGACGGAGAGGTAGTCTGTTTCTACGATTCCGTCGATGGAGGCTGTAGCCCGATTTGGTCCGGTGGTTTGGTGGGCGGTGTGGGCTTCTTGGAGGGCGGTGAGGATGGTTGTCAGTAAGTGCGTATCGAGAATGGAGGCAGTGAGTTGAGTGACAGCTGCGATACCGCCAATGATGGAGGCTTCGCGGATGAGTAGTTCGATTAGGTGAGTGATGATACCATTGGCCTCGCGTTTTAGGTTCCCTAGCAGAGCAGCGAGGGGCGTGATGAGGCGGGTAGCGCTGGAGAGGATCTCGGTTGGTATGAGCAAGATGTAAGATTCAGTAATTTCGAGAGCTTTGCGAAGGGTGTCAGATGCGACGTCGAACATTGGAAAGAGATTATCCGCTAAAGATGCGATTTGAGGGGAAGCGTCGGAGGACGTCTGGGTAAGGATAGTGGACCAGAGGTCTAGAGCGTCCTCGAGGAGGTAGATGCGGGTTTCGGAGAAGATGTCGGTTGAGGACTGGATAAGGGGTAGTATAATTGAATGGTAGCGGCGGGAGTCCTCTTTCATGGCTATTACGAAGGCGGTCAAGATGGAGAGAATTGTTTGTTTCATAAGATATTCTTCTCCAGCCTGATCCCAGAGAGGAGGGAGGAGTGACATGATTTGGTCCGCAAACGGAGAGATCTAGTAGGAAGTTAGCCAACCTCATGAAAGCCGTAAATAGAAGAATATACGTGTCGTTCCATCTTTAGCACAATCACGCTAACAGTGTTCAGCAGCGCCATCTTAGTCTCAGGAAGCTCAACCTCCTTGATCAACTCCATTATCCGGCCTAGAGTGACGGGTGCGTAGGGCATGAATGGCTCTGCAGCAAATTCAAAAGGGTCAACGACGTTCTTAAGTTGCCTTCCAGCGGTAATTCGAACCACTTGATCGTTGAGCGGATCCTCCCTGTCTAGGAGGTGCCCGAACATCTGGTAAATTAGAGGTCGATCAAGTCCTTCCTTGACTGGAAGCCATTGACCGAGGATGATGGCAATGCGTCGGCGAAGTATATTGTAGCCGGGTTGCTGTGATTGCACCTCATATAATATTGTTGAAGTCAAAAATGCCTGGAAATCTAATTTCTGCTCCAAGACAGGGGCTGCCAGACCAACTGCAGCGTAAATCGAGTCTTTGTGTAGAATTTCCGTGTTATTAGGGGCTGCACCAGTCAGTAGGAGTGATTGTACGGATTCATTTGAACTTACTAGCAACGCTTTGAAAGACCTGCAAGAGTGGCTGTACAAGTAAGTCCTTGTAATTGATCACTAAGTCTAAGAAGAGCTTCTCCGAGCATGATCTAATGGAAAATTCCCAAAAGTCACCTTCACCCTCCTCTCTTCTTTCCCACTCTTCAGGCTCTTCTTCCCAGTCTCGTAGATCTCGTGGCCGAAATACGAAGAAGCGAGTCACTAGCGTTTCCATCATCCCACGCACAAAGCTCTCGGTAAGCAGATCATTTCTTATAAGCTCCGTTGAAAGCTTCTTTTCCTCTTTGTCCTCGGCGTATTGATACTTGAAAGTCTGCTGTGGGCTGAAGACCATTTTGGTACACGCTCGTAGTAATAAAAGTCCCTTCAGGGCGATTTTCTCCATCACTGGCATGTCTTCTTCGTCCGCATTTCCACCACTGCTAATTGTGGCAGATGGAAGAGGGGTCTGGGAGCCAAAAGTTTGGCCAAATTGGACGATGAGTCCCCAATACGCACGAGCAAGATCGGTCGAGCTTGGAAGTAGAGCATAGCCAGCCGGATGATTTCGGACCATCTCCAAATGAAATTTCGCAATTTGTACAAGATGTTGCTCGATCAAATGTTTTACATTAGCCAGTAATGATGCTTCGTGCATGATAAGCCAAAGCATATCTCCGAGCTGCGTCGTCAAAATCTTCCAAAACTCTTGCATCTCGGTGTGACGATTGGGAAAATCATAGCCCGCTATCAGCAACCTTCTCAGTACACGCAAAGCAAGTAGACTCTGCTCGATACTTTCAAGAGCACCACCTTCATCATTGCCACCTTCCCGTAGAAATGTTCTCCATTTGTGATATCGGTCAACGTAGATTCCCCCAAGGACCTGAAGGATTTCCGGTGTCGCAGACTGCAGGTGTGCCTTAGTACGCTGCAACCTTCCGGTTGCAAGCTCTTTGACGGTATATAGCAGAATCATGAGCGTTCTGGATATATGTGAAGGATTTCTAGGAGCTTTAGCAGCCGCACGGAGATCGTTGACAATAGAAGTTATTGCGTCTGGCCTAAGGCACAAGATGGGTCATTGGAATGGAAATCACGGAAACAGCAAACAAACCTACCAGTCATGAGGATACTCAAATCTTATGATTTTGGCCACCACTATGGCATTTTGTAATGCAAGACGATGGTCTGGCTCATTGACGCCACTTTCGAGAGAGCGTGATCGAATGAGAGCTTTCTCTTCCTTACTAATTGCATTTTGAGCTGTCTTTCGCCAATATCTGTCTATGCCGTTTTTGATCTGAATAGCGGACAAGTATCTGACCTCGACGGGAAGCGAAGTATCAATAAATATGGACTGTTAAACGCGTTAGCTGCCAAATCGATCAAGGATCTCTCGTTTCAATGATAGTCCCGACCTGCAAGGAACTATAGAACCCTGGTTGTTTCTCCCACTTCTGTAGCTGTTGTGCCCCGGTCTTCACCTGCTGCTGATTGTTTGAGGATGCTGATGTTAGCACTTGATATAGTGTTTGGATTGTTAGCGGATTTGCTTCTCCAGAAAGCTCAAAGGCTCCATTCATGATGGAATTTATGAAGTAAAGTTGTCTTGAGGCTATGACATGCTATTCTTAAAGAATTTACTCCTTGATACGAAGTTCCACATATTCCTACAATGGCGGGTGTTGAAGGTCTGTCTCTTCCGAATCTGGTAAGAGCTGATGTGCTGCTACTCTAGGATTTCACTAGCTCCCGTCCCAATATACCCTATACCTCGGCATTACGATATTTCAACATCTCGAGCATACTGCACTTCTGATTGCTATCTCAGTCCGAAGCACTTCCTCCTTGCAAAGTACCGATGATACGACTGCGATGACATCTATAGACTTTGCTGCTGCGCAGCAACGCGTAGAAGCTCGCCGTCGGCTTATTGCAAGCCAAGCACAGACGCGTCTACAATCGCAACGAAGCTTGCAAGCTTCGAATGCTGTCAATCGGCTACCCTTCCCTCTTAATAGCTTTGGAAAGAAGGGCATAGAGACCTGGGATATCCTCAAAGACAGAGAGGGAACAAAACCTGCTTTCCGCGTGGGCCAGGTTGATGCAGAGCTACTCGATGAAGAACTTCTAGAGCTCTTCAAGGGTCAAGTTGGGGAGGCCTTGAAGTACT
>JAABUW010000189.1_pt1 | contig 132529 bp, 68 predicted proteins | sample 5560081 | NCBI WGS metagenome assembly JAABUW01 (sample SAMN10711882, study PRJNA513363) | rock metagenome | isolation source: Antarctica rocks | place: Antarctica: Victoria Land, Knobhead sud
GGTAACGCCAGCAAGGCCCAAAGGGGAGCGTTGGATTTGGGCCTAGTGGCTCTTGGCAAGGGGGTCAAATAGTCTCAACTCCATAGACCTTCCTAAACAACAACAACATCCATTATGAATCTCAACGCAAACCACCTTCCACCAAACCTTTTTTCGGGAGTATTAGACTAACGTACGTAAAGCTAATCATGCCGAGATTTGTCTACGCAGACAGCGGAGCCAATTTCGGCCCATCCAATATCCAGTACGATAGGATAAATATCATTACCCTCCCCGCCTTCCACTGGATCAGCGTCCCTGATGATGCCACAAACCCCCGCCACGGACACACCTGCCATGCATCAAGGGGCAATCGGACTACGACCATTGGCGCTGCAGATTCAAATCCTCCAGTCTACAACAGCTCGGCAGATAACGCATACAACAGAGCGTTCACAAGGAAAGACCCACATGCCCAGGGTCTTGGTGCCTTTGGATATGACGCAATTGAAGTGGATGGATGGCTTCAGGGCAGAATCGTCTCCTTACACGCAATCTGATGTCGTCCAACCATTAGACGGACACGCAAAGCGGTCAGTGTACACGCTAACATTTCTACCGTCCTTTGACGACTGTAGCGTGGGCTAGAGATGTTCGCAAGTTATCGACAAAAGAAGAAATAATACTCGAAACCTTAAACAGGGTTTGCAATGCTCACGCCACAATACAAGTTCATCACCAATACCCCCAACCCCACAAACGCCTCCTCGTCTTCCTCACCCGCGGCTTTTTTTATCTCAAATTTGAGATCGCACCACAAATCCCACGCCCACATCCGCGCCATCATTGGCGGCACAACAAAAATCATCCTCCTCGTCTTCGTTACTACCCTCACCACCCTCATCCTCAAACGCAAACGAAGATCCTCATCCCCTCCGAAAAGGACGAGCCTAGAACTCGAATCACCTTTTGCGACCGAACTCAAATCTCCCGTCGGCCGGGAGAAGGGATGGCTACCAGAGAGGTATCAGCATCTTAGTTTGTATGAAGTACATCCTCCTATTGATGGACGAGACGGGAGATCTTCGGAATTGGTGTGATGTGAGGTACAGGAGATGGATGCCGGAAAGCGCTTAGAGCTTAAGGCTGTGGAGCTAGAGGGCAATGAGGAGGAGGTGCAGTGATAGCTTTAACGTTGACATGTTATTAATCTACAAAGGATGCCCCGCGTTTGCTGTAGGTCAACGTTGGATCTTTGCCTTTATGATTACAGGTTTCTCGACTATGGAGATGCGCTTGAATATCAGGTCTTGCGGTTGTCTCAAAGCTTCGGGTATAGAACCCCAAGACTCAGAGGCGGTTGTAGGTATATGCGCCTCGTGACGATTAATATGCGCATGGAGCAGGTTTCTTTTTATCTTCCAATTCACCAATGCGAATCAACTTTCATTCACCGAAATGTATCTTGGATTACTCCTTCTAGCTACCCTCATCTCGCTCTCCCACAACCTCACATTACCAATTTACGATTCAGCATGGCCATCACTTCTGCTCAATGGAACAAGCGACCACGACCCTCAAATCACCAGCGAGTCAAATCTAACGGCCTCACATCTCGGCGCCTGGCCTCCCCTACCTTTCACATCCGACACCGGCCGCCACCTAAACATCACCGTCACTCGGCTCGGTCCCACCACCGCGCCAGCCTTAAGGGACCAAATTCTGAGCGACATCAACACCATACACGCAACCATGGCTCGTGAAGGCAATCATTACGCTACACTAGATAAAGCATATACCCGCTCCAGCGGTATCGTTACAGTTTTTTATGGCAGCAAGCCGGGAGCTGACCTGAAGAGATATCATGCTATCAGGATCATTAGCTTGGTGTGGGTTCTCATGATTGAATATGAGCCGAGGGAGATTTTAATCGCTCAAATTACGTTGGGAGATATTACGCTTGCGACTCTTGCTCTGAGATTTTTCCAAGCTGGAAGTTAGTTACTCACTAGGCTTAAGATGCCAATTTTGTCTTCGGTTCGCTGGATGTTTGTCGAAGCTACGCCATCAGTATTAAATTTTGTGCTTTCGAATTATCTACATAATCTGCATAGCTAACAGAATTATGAGCCTACGATATTCGAATCTCGGATGTCAAGGCCGCGGAAGTAGCATGCCGGGTATAGCAACAACAAAAGCGACAGAAGATCTTCCCATTCGCGATCAAATTTAAGATACCCAGAACCCTCCATTGGTGGCCCCTTCCCACCATTCCAGCCTTCTTGGACTAGCTCACCTTATTATCAAGAAAAAAGTGTAACATGCTTTGGCTCTACGTCTTCGCACTGACAATTACTGGGACTTGTAATGCTCTTTCCCTGCCACCGGACTTACCAGGTCTCGCACTTGCACCGAATCACACTCTACAAATCACACCCTCAAATACCACCACCCTACTGGGGCAATGGCCTGCAGCGCCGTTCCGCTACCCGATCAACAGCAACGCTTACATAGACATAACATCGTACCCACCTACCGACCCTACCGTCTCTGACCACGAAGTCCAGTTCCACCTAATAGACATTGAGGACACGATCATGAGACGGCACACAGAATCTCAATTTCTTCCACGTGGCGTTACGTTCAATTCAGACAGTGATGGCCTGAATGTCAGGATCCTGTTCTTCGCTGAAGGTCTACGAACTCTGAGGAGGGGACAGGCAAGGATGGTGGTGGAGGCTTTGTTAAATCTGACGGCGCAGTATGGGCCGAGGCAGATTGAGTGGGCGGATATTCTGGTGGGGGGGATTGTGGTGTCGCATTTTAGGGTGACTTTTTTGATTGATTCTAGTTCGTCGAGCTGAGTACATCTGCATTATCAGCAGCATCTAGGAATCAGGAAGTTCTGCTAGTGAAATAGAAGCGCAGGATAAAAAATTAACCTGGCGCGGGATAACTCCAAACAGTGTACTTTCGCTAATAGATGTCGCCTACAACATATATAACCATAAAGAGGTCTGTGCTCCTAGAAGCGCGCTTGGGGGAACATCATCTACTACCTCCTCGCGGTCGGAACTTTTCCAGCCATCAAACTGAGTCAATATACAAGACTGCGATTATCTACTGGTTCCCCTGTCGTTCTTGAGGTCTGAGGCTGCCTGATGTTCTCCGGCATCACATTGTCCGAAATGATGTACAAATATATCCTCCAAGCATCATCAGTCATCAGCACATGCGCCGCAGCATCCCTACCGCCAACTATCTTAATCTTCCAAGCTCAAGCAAACAGAATCTTCTCACTCCATCAGCCTTACAACGAGACAGCCATCGCGAACGCCTGGCCAGGCCCACCTTCTCACATAGAAGCTGAAGGTCGCGTTTCCCTCACCATCTGGGCCTATGGCAGAAAGCCAAACTTGTTTCTCACATAAAGCATTATCACTAGTCTCACCGAGGTGTGGTCAATTGTCAGCAGAATGGGCGATCCCTCTAAAGTCATGAAAGGGGGGACGTTCATTAGTGATCCTGTGGAGGTGAAGCTTGTAACCCGTTATCAGCGGCAGAAAATTACGCTGGAGGACTTTTTGTTGGCTTGAGATGTTATTAGGAGTGAGATAATCGAGAATTGGCCCGTGGAGATTGAAAACGCTTATCTTGTTGTTGGCGGTCTTTTTGGTGGGATGATGAGGCCAACATTTCCTGGGGTCAACTTCAAGATTCCATCTGATTCCGATTCGTAGCATTCTTGAATCTGTGCATGAAAAGAAACGCAACACGAGATGGTAAGAGCATCTTCTACCAGCATGCGCTTTAGTTCTATAATCCAATCCGAGCATAGTTTCTCTCGATACCAGTAGTCTAATTCCACAGCTACCTTAGGGTCAAATCGGTCTCACAAGGTTCACTTGTTCCTTTTCACAACCCCCTACCCTGGTCGCTGGCCAAGTCTACCCTTGAATTGTAACGCAGTTGGTGAGTTAACCCTCAGCATACACCACAGGACATCCCAAGAAAGCAGAGCAACACGAAAATATATTTTATGAAACCAACACAATATTGTGAATGATCATCTCGATATTCAGCTTCGTAGAAAATCTCTACCCGTATATATCTCGGCGCAGCGCACCAGTGGAAGCTCATCTCTTTTGGATATTTGACACTCAAGCTGCGCTGAGCAGTGACCAGACAAACCAGATCATCAAATGGAATTTGTGTCGGTGTATGCTTATGCGCCTCTACGACACAGACGATACGCGCTCATTGAAGAGGCTGATGGGACACGAACCTGAAGACCTGCGGGCAAGAAAACGTTTTCGACCACTCAAATCGGAAATCCCGAAATATCCCATGATCTCCATAAAAATGCATCAACTTCCCCTCCCAGCCTTCACACTCATCAGCCCCGCCACCACTCCCAACATACCATTTAATCCTTCACTTCATTTCCACACCTCAAACACCATATTCCCACTCATTCCCTATCCAAATACCATAACCACTCACCTCGGTGCATGACCCTCCACCCCCGTTTACCCTCCACGTGACCCTCCACATCTCCATCCCCATCGCCCGCCTCCTTACCAACCCACGCCCACCTCCCACATGGAGGCTCTTTCAGGCATGCTGACTGAGCTTTCGATTATTTCGTATTGCAAACTCCACTCGCGCCAATGAAAGCCAACTTACCATGAAGAGGAGGAAGTCGAAGCCCGTAAAAATCTCACATTCGCGTCAGCAGGTTTAGTAACATATGAGACTCTTAGCTCTAGGGCCAGCGTATCTCAGGACGTAGCGTCTCCTAAAGCCATCCAACTCGAATGAAGAATCTCGATAGCAATACTGCAAAACTCTCAGCGTAGACTCCACTATCCACACAAAACAGTAGTGTAGATTTCTCACTGCGAAGTATATCGCCGACCCTTTACTACTTCAGTAGCAGAAATTTGCTGGCGTGCTCACGGAACTTGGGTAATCGTTTCTGATTCAGCGTTGTTCGTTCAAAGTAAAAGAAATATAGACGAGAAACTGCATTGGAGTAGGTCGCTCTTGGAAGAACTTCGATCGATCCGATACTGGCGCGGATCAGGATTGATTGACGGTGCTGATGATTTAGCCAAGGGAGGACGGAGTAGGGCGTAGTAGAAAATAGAATCGCGGATTCACGGAGGAGTCGCAGTAAAGGGGGTACTTGAGCTGGGATAGATGAAGAAGCAGGTGAAGTGGGGGCGCGGGCTCTTGATCGTCCATGGACTGCATCTCTAGTGGGTCGTGAAGTTGTTGAGTATCACAGAACTCTCGAGTGATAGCGCACAGCTACTCATGTCCTTGGAACCAAAGGCGTATATTTGGAGCGGACTTTGAAAAGATCCACTAAGCAGCAGGGTCAATTGAGAATCCCTACCTCATCTTCACTTCTGCTGAAAGCCAAGACGCTGGCTTAGATGAGCACAGATTTGTACGTAGGCTTGAATAAAAGGATCTCGAGCGACTTCGAAGTAGCCACTGCTCCAAAACATGCTCCATTAGGTATATATCAATCGTAAAGCCGTATACTCTCCGATCTCCTAAAATCAGGTAATTGCCACGTAATATCCTCTTCCTCCTCCGAGAACCTCTCCCTTGGACTACTTTCTTCAAAAGGTTCGACTTTAGCATATCCGCCTTTGTCATGGCTATATCTATGTTCCTCCGGCGTCGTAGGCATCTCTACTGCCAGTTGTTCATAGAGGCCGTTTCCTTGCTCATATCCGTACTCGTCTGGGGAGCTGAGTGGCTTGGCAATCTCTTCGTCCGCTGCGTGGCTCACTACATGGTAAGGTGGGAGGAGGCGATGCTCGAAGCCGCGTTTCATGCCACCTATTTGTATTTTAGCCTCTCCTAGGTTAATCAACGAAGATTAGGATCGACTCACGTAACTCCAAATGCAACCACTCGCACACCGGCGCCGCCCAAACGGTGATAGCGACAATTTGTCCAAAACTCCAGGAATGCAGGTCTACACCATTCGAAGCGAACCACGCTAGGTCTTGGCAGAAAATCTTGAAAAAATTGACATAGAGGCCGAAGAAGGTGATATAGAGGCACAAGACGATGGTGGCTTTCCAGAGGGTGGGATACCCGATCTCAGCTACCAAGGCTTTCGAGTGCTGGTGTGATCGCGCGGCAGCTTCTTTCGTGAGAAGCCATTGTGTCCGAAGGGTCCGGGTCGTTTGGCGCCTCAGTCTCTGGAATCCCTCTGACTGGGTCCAGGAGAGGATGCGCCATTGCTGCCATTGCATGCGCTTGATGCCCGTCAATGTGTCTGATAACCAGCGCCTGGAGCGTCGGATATGCTGATGTTCGAGGAACCTCGCTTGAAAGGTGAGATACGCCTTCCAAGTCTTGACGAAATAGTCCCATGAATTTCTCGACCACCGCGCCAAGACGCTTTTGGTTGATGTAAATTTGGGGAGGCTCCATCGACGGGTGACGGTGGACATAAACTTCTGGAATTGCAAGTGGTAGGCGACGAGGAGAAGGAAGACCACCATGCAGAATGCTAGAATTTCGTATGCGCCATTGCTCGGAGAGGATGTGGCGTCGTAGTAAATGTCAAAACTCAATGGTCTGTAGCACCAGGTGCCAGGCACATAGCCGCCACAACTCGCCGGGCCGCCTTGGGCGGCTTGCCCGCTGAGATAATCAAGATCGCCTTTACTAGGATAGAATTTGCCAACAGCGAAGAGTGTTGTTATAGATACTGCAATGGTGAATGCCGATAGGACGAGTAAGTACCACGATACCATGTCCACCATGTGCAAAGTGAAGAGGTTGAAGGTGATCGGAAGATAGCCACTGATTGAGATACTCTTGATGAGAATGTAGGTGTTATAAAGTTGCTGCAAACTCCGTGGCTGTAAACCTCCATGGACCCTTTCAACGAGAGCTGCGATATTGATAGCGAGCATGAAGAAGCATTGGGCCTTCTGAAAGTCGGTCAAGGCAGTTGCAAGGGCTGGAAGATGCAGTTGTCCAAGTTTAGACCCAGTGCCTCGAGCTCTCCGTTCAGCTTCCTTGTGTCCGTACCGCGGAGCGAGAGCCAGGAGGCTAAAGTAGTACAGGCCCGGACCGCAAAGGAAGATTCCGAGAAAGCCTAACAAAGCAATACCAATTTGAATCCAGTAGGAGACATAAACCTATCAAATGTCAGAGTCATTCGAGGACGACTGAGTAGTGATAGAATACTCCTATACCACCAATATCTTGATTGACCAGCAAGGCCGAGTCCGGTAAAAAGCTGCAGAGATCAAAATAGTGCTCAATGTAATACTCAGTGCCGATATAGAACGTGCTTGTGAAGTTGAGCATGGCGGTATCGGGGGCTTGGTCGAGCTCAGCCTTCATATTTTGTGAACATCCAGGAAGCGAATCACAGTAGTCCTTGAGGCAAGTTCCGACTGTGCTGATAATAGATTTAGATACGGTGTCATTCACTCCCCTCTTCTGTATTCCGAGATTCTCGGCTGTCTTTTGAGCCTCGGGTGACAGCTGATCGTGTGCGTATTGGTCTGCTATCGATGGGTATGCCATGCAATTACGCAGCGTACCTAGACTCCGGAAAACCGTTGAAGGATTTTGGCAGGAAGCCGTACAGTTTTGCGCGCTCAAATCCGGGCCACAAGCATCAGCGAAAACAAGCGACGTATTATACTTGTCACTATATGAAAGCGGTAAACTCGATAATTCGCTCAGGGGATTGAGTGCATCGTAGAGACTGAATGTGGAGAGGATGAGATCGGGGGTAGCGTTTGTGAGGATTTGGATGGAGAACTCTGATGCCATCTTTGTGGAGTGTAACAAGTGAGCAGTCAGAGCCTTGCGCTGAGGACTTTAAGGCGAGTCAGGCGTCCGCGGTAGGTGATGTTCCGATCCGTAATGAGCGTGGAAATTTGAGGCTCAAATAAGCATCGATGTGTCTCACGCGCGCTGTTGGAGACCACCAAACAGAAGCGACAGTGATCTCGTTACGGAGAAATTGAAGATGGGTCGCAAAGCGAAGGAAAAGGTGCAGAATGTTTCCGCACTGTTGCCGACTCTCAACGCCGTCAACGCGCAGAGAGCAGGACAAGAAGACGACGACGAAGACGACGACGAAGACGACGACGAAGACGACGACGAAGACGACGACGAAGACGACGACGAAGATGACGACGAAGAAGATGAAGAAGAAGAAGAAGGGGGCGAAGATGAATATAGAGATGCAGCTGAGCATATGGATGTGCCCCACCCATCGAGTCCAACGCTCAGCCCCAAGCTAACTTTTAGGCCAACCTTATGATCCTTATCGTACTCAGGACGCTGCGCCGCAATGACCCAACATCGTTACCTTCTGCCGAGTCCAGACGCAGGAGCATGCTCCCCGGATTACTCTCCAGCACCTGCTTGGCTGGTGCTGGAATTGATCAAACTCGATGGGCTCTTCACCCAATCACGCTTTGCTTGCGCAGGAGATGTGAAAGAGGGGACCTTCTGTCCTCGAGCGGCACTACTGTAGCTAGTACTAGATTGTTAATATAGCCCCCGTCCGGTGATCTCCGCTCCCTAGTACTATTCTGTAGTAGTAGAAATCAGAGACGCGAGGAGTAAATAAATAAACTAATCTTCTAAGTTTAGTTAAAAATAAAATATTACAACCGTCGTCTAGAATTTTACGGAACTATTGACGCCGACGCTAAACAAATAACCCGCGCACTAAAATTTGGGTAGGGTAACTATTAATGTTAAATAAAATAAAATATAAACCTATAATACTATTAAAGACGGGTATATAGTAGAGTTATAGACCGGTATATAATAACTTTATAATAGAGTTATAGTTAGTATTATAATAAAGTTATAATAGAGTAAATAATAAAATTATATATAGTATATATTATAGAATAGGCTAGAATAGAGTATATTATAAAATAATAATAAAATATATTATAGAGTAATTATAGGGTATACTATAGAGTAAAAATAATATATATTATAAAATAATAATAGGGTATATTATAAAGTAGTAATATAATATACTATAAAATAATAATAAAGTATATTATAGAATAATAACGAGTTATATTATAGAGTAGTAATAAAGTAGATTATAAAGTAGTAATAAAATATACTATAAAATAATAAGAGAGTATATTATAAAATAATAATAAAGTATATTATAGAGTATACTATAGAGTAAAAATAGAGTATATTATAAAGTTATAATAAAGTATATTATAGAGTAATAATAAGATATATTATAAAATAGGAATAAAGTATATTATAAAGTAATAATAAAATATATTATAGAGTAATAATAAAGTATACTATAAACTAGGAATAAAATATATTATAAACTAAATATAAAGTATACTATAGAGTAATAACGGGCTATACTATAAAGTAATAATAAAATATATTATAAAATATACTATAAAGTAATAATAAACTATACTAGAGAGTAATAATAAAATATACTATAAAATATAATATAGGGTATACTATAGAGTATATTATAATATAAAGTAATAGTATATTATATATATCTACACTCCGCTACCTCTATAATATTATTATTTATCGATATAGAGTTCTAGTCTTAATATCGTAAAATTCTAACTTTTAATAATTTTATATCGAGTTAATATTCCCCCGTTTTATTAGAATTCTTAGAGATTAATTCTATTATTAAATTTTAAAATTTAAAATTATTTAATAATAAACCCCGTAATTATTTTATATCTTTTATATTATTATTAAATTACTAGCTCTACGCTAGCGGCTTTAGGTATTATAATTTTAATCTTTTAAATTTTTTTAAATTTTTTTTTTTATTATTATTATAATATCGGGTTTAACCTCGGGATATTTAGAAGAATTTAATAATAATAATATTAATTAAGCCCCCTCCGACGACCCCCGTCGTAAAAATAATAATAAATTCGAAAATATTACTACTTTTAAAGAGATTTTAAATATATAATTTAAAATTATTAAAGAAGAAAACCGTCGCCTTAAATAATAATAAAAGTTAGAAATATTATAGATTTAAAATTTAAAATTATATAATCCTATTATTTCTACGCCCGTTAACGGAGCACTAGTAGAGTTTACTATTTATAATAAAGATCCCTTAGTTATTATACCTACCGGTAGAATAATAATAAATTTAATTACTATATTTATTAAATAGTAAACTAGTTATAAAATTTATAAAAATCTTCTTCTAAAGTTAAATAGTAATAGGAAACGAATTTAATTTATTATATAAATAATATCGCGGCGCCTTCGTCCGCTAATATATATCGTAAACTTTAATATAATTTATATTTTACTTTAAGTTACCCTCCTAGAAAAAGTTTCGGGTAAATAATTTATATAATTTTATAATATTAAAATAGCCCGTTAAAGAATTATTATAATACTTTTTTATAAACTTTTCTCTTAGAGCTTTATCCCTTAATATATAAAGATAACTATTATATTTTAATAATCCCTCGGAGTTTATAACTTATACTTTATTCTTTATATAACGGTAGTTCTTTAATATATTCGTTTTAATTCGAAAAGAGTTTATTTAATTATTATAAATTTATAATTCCCGAATTAATATTTTAATAAGTCTTTTAGGATTATTATATATAATTTTAAATATTATTATAATTTCCCGTTTTAGAATTATTACTTTTAATTTTATAATTTAAAAAATAAAGGTTATAATTACCTTTATTTCTTTATTTTTTTCCGATAATTAACTACTAGTTTAAAGAGTAAGTTTATTCTAAAGTATTAATAATAATTTAGTATTTAATAGTAATACTCCCTTATAATTAAAGCGCCGCGATAATATATTAATAAAACTTAATTTTCTAGCCCGATAGAAGATCTTAAAATTATAAATAATTAATTTAAATACTTAATAGGCCTATTTAGAATTTAACTCCTTTTATTTTATAAAACTCTTTAAATTATTATAATTAGTTTAAATTTTAATATAATAGAGGCTACCTTCTAGGTAGTATCGTTATTATTTTATTATTATTATAATAACGAGTAATTCTTGATTATAGGTTTTATAGTTTTATTTTAAAGAATTTAATTTTCGTAATTAGAATATTATAAAATATTAATAATTATCTTTATTTTATTATAATAATATAAAGTTAAAATTAAAGTTAAAAGTATCCGTCTCTATATATAATTATTTAATTAGATTATAATAGTATAGAAAAGGTGTATTTACGAATATATTTTATAAAATCTAAAATACTTCCGTAGCGCCGTCTATTTATTTTAACGGATTTATTTTCTTATTTATTTTACTACCTTTAAATAGGTTAATAAACGATATAATTATATTAAAATAATTATAAATAAACTATCTATAGAAGTTAATAAAGTCTAAAAAGATTTATACCTCCTAATAAGTTTTCGGTTAAGGTTATTCTTTAATAGTATTAATATATTCCGGGTTTATAACTACCCTATTAATAAATATAATAAAACTTAAAAACTCGACTATTTCGGTATTAAATTAGTACTTTTTAAGGTTAATAAATAACTAGAATTAATATAATTATTTAAATATTTACTCGATATACCGTTAATACTCCGCCGGATTAATACTATAAATTAGGATATTATCTAAATATACTATATATATTATATTTATTAAATTTATAAATATATAATTAATATAAGTTTAAAACGTCGCCGGTGCGTTAACGAGCCTAAAAGATATAACTAAATATTCGAAGTAATTATAGCGAGTTCGGAAAATAATTTTCTATTTATCGCCTTTCTTAATCTAGATTTTATAATAAATATCCTTAAGGTCTAACTTCGTAAAGATTTTAAAACTATATAGGCGGTCTAATATCTCGGTAATTAAGAGTAATAAATATCGATTTTTAATAATTATTATATTTAAATCTTAGTAATTAATATAAAAATATAATTTATTATTCTTTTTTAATATAAAAAGAATAAATACTTTAATTAAAGATATTAAATAACGGATCTAGTTTTTATAAAATAAGGATTCTAAATAGCGCCGTAACTCCGATAATTTAATTTAAAATAAGTTATAAAGAAGTTTATAAAGTAGTTTTATATTAATTTTTATTTTAATAATATAATGCTTTTATTTAAAAATAAATAGGGTACTCGTCTTTTTATTAGAAAAAATATTATAAAACCTTATAAATTCCCTAGGAATCTTTAGGTTAAGAAGTTCTTTTTATTTATTTTACGCTACCGTAATATATATAACCGCGAATATATTCGGTTTATTTTTAAAACTACTAGTGAACTTGGCCGGTTCTTTAATTTATAAATTACTAGAATTAATTTTAAACTACTATTAGTCCGTTTTAGAATTGATTAATATTCTTAATTAACGTAACCTAGATATACCTAGAATAATATTTAAATCTTTAAGATTTATAGTATAGAATAGAGTATTATATTTACGCCCTTAACCTTAACTATCGATTATTTAATAATTTAATTAATACGCGTTATAGTAATATATACTTTACCCGCTAATTATTTTAGTTAATAGTAAAGTAATATTATAAAGTTCTAAATTATTTTTAATAACGAACTATTATAAAATTAAATTAATTTACGCTTTAAAGTTAATTAAAATAATAAATTATTTAATTTTATTTTAAAGAGTAGTTTAATCTTTAAAAAGAATAAAAGAGTATATTTCTATTAATTATTTTTCTTACTCTTCTTCCGAGGCGTAAATTAGATTTAATTATTTTTTATTAATACCGCGCCGACGTTTATAATTAATTTATTTATATTAAGATATTTAAATTTAATATAACTTTCTACTCTATAATAATAATAGATAATTTTATTATACGAAGAATTAATAGTATTAACTTTACGTTTATTACTCTTCTTTTTTAAATATATTTAGTTGGCGCTATCGCCGGCGTTAGGTTTAATAATTCGGTTTATTATAAATTTTCCTTTATTAGGGTTTTTTAATTAAGAACCCGAATTAGAATTAAAATTATTTATTAATTATATATATTTTAGATTCTTTTTTTATATAATAATTTAAATAAGAATTTCTTCTCTTTAAATAAATATACTATTAATATTAAAGATCTTATTTTTAAATTTAAGTCTAAATTTAAGTAAGAAGAAATTTATTTTATACTCCTCCGAAAATAAGGGTAATTAAGTCTTTATTTCTTTAAAATAAATCTTAAAAAACGATATTTTTTAATAAAATTATTATTTAACTTCCTTTTATTTTTTATAAATAAAAAGATAACGGTTAACTAAATTCGTTATTAAATTAAAAAAGCTTTTTAAAAAAGGTAAATTTAATACTAGTTAAATTATATAAATTATAGTATTTATATTACTACGTTAAAGAGTTACTTTCTAACGAGTTTATATAATATATAATTTTTAAATAGTCGGTAGTAAAATATTTAAGACTAATTAAAAATTTAATATTCACGTCGCGGAACTAGTATAAATATTTACCTTCGCTCGTACTTTTATAAAAATATATTTTATTAAAGCGTAGTATTTTCGCCCTAATAGGGATACCCCTATTAAGTATTATAAACTATTATTATAAACTTTTTAATATAAACTTCGGTACTTTATTATTATAAATTATAAACTTTCTCGGTCGATTTAACTTAAATACTAATTTTATTTTTATTAATAATATTATTATAAACGGTAATAATACTCTTAAAGATATATAATTAAATAATAATAAAACTATTAAAAACGGCGAGTTATAAAACGAGAGTAATTTTTAAATTAATATAATATAAATTAATAATACTCTTTAACCCGATAAATCGTAAAATAATTAAAAATAAAAAGATTTAAATTATAATAATAATAATTTTATTAATTATAATAACGAAGATATTATCTTAATAGATAATATAGACTTCGAGGACTACGGGGGTAGAGCGGGGTTTATATTTAAAAATATAATTTTTTAAAAAACTAAAGAGTTATAATAAATAATAAAAGAGAATATTAAATATAAATAAAATAAAATTAGGAATATAACCCACCGTTAAAAACTTTATAAATATTTTCGCGAGATATTCTATAGAGTTAAAAACAACGATACGTTCGATAGCGGAGAGGAATATTATATATTTAAAATACTCGAATTATTACTTTTAGAGGATATTTTTATAAAGGACGTTATTATTATTATTATAATTTTTATTAATTCGGGTTATATAATCCTAAAGAAGAATTTTAAAGATAATTATATTAGTATTTAAGAAATTAATAAAGTTAATAACGGGGAGCTCTTTGTTACCTTAATATAATATAAAATTATTATATATTTATTAAGAGATAATAAGTAATTATTATTTAAAGAATAAAATATAAAATATAATTCTTTCGTTAAATAAATGAATAAGAATATATATAAATATTAGGTAATTTTAAACTACCCTAAATATAATTTAACGAAATAATACCGAATTATTATAAATATTATTATATTTATAAAAGTATAGAGTAGGCTCTAAATATTTTAAATATTTATAAACTAGTTAAACTAGTTTAAATAGGGTAATACTATATCTTAATTTACGAGTATTATTAGTCGCCGTAAATATCTCTAAAAATCTAGCGCGCTCTTAAGAATATTTTTAACTCGTGAGAATCTTTAAATTTAAAATATATTATTAATATAACCTCTATATATAACCCTATTTATAGTTATAACTTTATTTTATTTATAGTTATAACGTATTCTATTTATAGTTATAGTATATTCTATTTATAATTATAATTTTATTTTATTTATAATTAAAGTCCCTATTTATAATTAAGACCTTATTATTATTATACCGAATAACTTTACCGGGTAAAACGTCGTTATATATTTAATATTATATTGCCCGGGCGTTACCCCCACGTAGATTTCGCGCGAATTAATCGAATCCGGGAATTAAAAGTTACTAGTATTAAAAGTAGTTCCGGGGGGTCGTTATTATCGATAAAAATAATTATAAAATATTATATATATATATATATATAGGTTATAAATAGGGATATACGCGTATCTATAAAGGTAAAAATAGTTATATATATATATATCTATAATAATAGTAATAGTTATATATACGCGTATTTATAAATTATAAATATATATATTTATAATAATAGTAATAACTATAAATACGTATATCTATAGTAGTAGTAATGGCTATAAATATATATATTTATAATAGTAGTAATAGTTATATATACGTATATCTATAGGCTATAAATACGTATATTTATAAACTATATATATATATATTTATAATAGTAGTAATAGCTATATATATATATATCTATAAACTATATATACGTATATTTATAAACTATATATACGTATATCTATAATAGTAGTAATAGTTATATATACGTATATCTATGGGCTATATATACGTATATTTATAAATTATAAATACGTATATCTATAGGCTATATATACGCGTATTTATAATAATAGTAATAATTATATAAATAAATAATCTTAAACGATTTTAAATAGTCTTAAGTAGTTTTACGAATTCTAAATAATCTTAAACGAGTCTAAACGAGTTTAAGTAGTTTTAAGAATTTTAAATAATTTTAAACGAGCCTAAGAATTCTTAATTAATTTTAAATTATTTTAATACTTGCGAGTAGGCCTAAATACTCCGGGTAAATTAAAATTCTTAAAATTACTTATACTTTTATAAATATAATACTGTCTCTAGAATTTAATATAGAAATTTTATTACTTTTATAATAAATCCGGCTAGTCGCTTTAATATTATTATAACTACCGAAATATATAAAGATTTATTTAATACCTCTATAAACTTTATTTAAATTAATATTAATAAATAATATTATAAAATAGGCTTTTTTTAATCCGGTTAAAATAAATAAAAATTATAATTTATTATAAAACTCTATTAATACTATATTTAAAAAGAAATTAAAATTAAAAATATCTTTATTCTCGTAAATTATCTCGTATAAATCAATTTTATAAAACGAGCGCTAGCGTTTACTATAGGATTAAAAAATATAAATATTAGAATTATTAATAATTACTAAAGCGAAGAGAAGTTTATAGTAATTCTTTATATAATAGGATTCGAGAAATTAGGTTTTATACTCTTTAATCCCCGTTTCTTTACCGGGGTTTCTCGCGTAGGCGATATTTTAACGATTATTATAAATTAAATAAAAATTTAATTATATAAAAAGAAATATAAACGATTTTATTATAATTATCTACGAAGACTTTTAATAGAAATAGATATTTATATTAAATACGAAAAATAGCTCCTAGTATTTAATTTTACTAAATATAATTACGATTTAAACTCGGACGATAATTTTTAAAATAAGAATTTATATATAATAAATTAATCGGAGGAAAATCCTAATAATATTATATATATAGAAGAAAAAACTAGAAATATTAAAGAATTCAATAATAGTTAAAATATTATAGAAGTTTATAATATTTAAAACCCGATTATTTCGGGATTTAATATTAATATAAAGAATTTAACGATTTTTATTATTAACGATATATATAATTAAAGAAGAGGTTATAATATAGGATATTTAATAACCTCTAATATTAATAATAATAATATAATATAATTAAAGATCTAGCGAGAATATAAAACTAAATATTATATTAAATTTAAAATTATTTAATTTATTATATTAAATATAAATAGAGGTAGAAAATTTAATAAACCTTCGGGGGTTTAAAGAACTAGCGAGTATCTACTATTATAAAATAAAATTATAAATTTTATAATTTTATAATTTATTAAAAAATTCTTTATTAACCCTTTTATAAAAGAGTAATTATAATATATAAAATATTTTTAATAATTTATTTACTTTAACTAGGTACGAGTTATTTATATATAAAATATTAAAATTATAATAAGAATATTATATATACCGGGTTATTTCGGAATAGTACCCCTTATATATAACCTAGAAAGTAATATATTATATTTACTTTTTTTTAATAAATAGTAGAGTAGTTTAATCTCACCTTCTATTTTATTTTAATAAATTTATTAATTACGAATAATACCTTAATTATAAAACGTATTATATATAATTAATAAGTTATTATATATATATAATCGATTACTCTTCCGGCTAGCCTCTATATATAAAGGATATAATAATTATAATTATTAAATAAAGAAATCGAACCGAGTAAAGTAAATATAAATATCGACCGCGAGCGATCTTTATTTATAAATATTATTTTTAATTAACTACGAGCCTTATTACTAGAATTTATAATTATTATTAAAAAATATAGTTAAACTACGATTATAATTTTATTTATAAAATTATAAATAATATATTAAAGCTAGAAACTATAAAATTATAAATAATCTATTAAAGTTAGAAACTATTATTTATCTCTATATTATAGGTAGCCGTAAATTAGGGTTACTAGTTTTAGTTAAAGTAGAATACGAGGGACTTAGTTAAAAAATCACGATTCCGGGTAAATATAACTACGTCGGATTAAGAAAGTTCCTATATATAAAAGATACGTATTTACGCTACGAATCGAACGGTATTATTAGATTTATATTATCTGCTTTCGTTATCGGGTAAAGTAATAATCCTAGTATTAAATTTTAATATTCGCGCTTAAGTCGCGGCCCGTTCGTACTTTAATTCTTAAAGCTAATTAATTAATCGGATACCTATTAATATAATATTATCCTAAGACTAAATTAGCGTATTAATAGGTATCCGATTAATTTATTAATCGAATAATTTCCTTTATCTTAGAAGATAATAACGGGTTCGCTATTATTATTACCGAGGCTTTATCGGCCTCGGCCGTCCCGTAATATATTTAATAAAATAACGTAGTAATAATCGATTAATTAAGGCGACGTATTATTTTTAGAATTATTAAATTATAAAACGCGCTAGCTACGCCTTTAAAGTCTAATTTAATAAATAATTATCTTTTCCGTCGCTAGGATCTCCCGTTAATTATATTATTTTTATCCGATTTCTTTATATAACGCCCTTAATATCCTAGTTTAATTAGGTATTATAGATATATTATAAGCCGTCTAATTATAAACCGAGAGGATAAATAAAATAAATAAAGAGCTCGATAATAAAGATATTATATAAAAAAGAGAGAATTATTATAATAAAATATAATTAAGCTTTACCCGCTAGATACGTCTATTATTATAAAATATCTTTAAATACTTTAGTTAATTCGGCTAGCTCCTTCTACTACCTTTTATTTATTAAAGGTATAAAATTTATATCGGGGTCCCTCTACTCCTTATTAATATTTATACTTTTAAAATTCGACTATTTAACTCGTAATAAATTAGGTTTATTCTAAGATTATTAAAGACTTAATATTAACTACCTCGCCTATTATTACTATTATATTATTATAGAATTATATATCGTTTTTCCCCTAACTATATTAATAGATCCGATATAGTTTAGATACTTTATATAGGGTTTTTTATATCCCCCCTTTACTTTCTAATTCTCTTTTATTTAGCGATATATATACTTTAACTACCGTTTATTTATAAATTAACTCGGAGTTAATTCCTTTTTAATTCTCTTCTAATATTTATATACTAGAAATCTTAGGTTAAAAGGAAAATTAATAATATTCGCCGAGTATAAAAAGTTTAAGAGAAGAAGAAATATATATAAGCTCGATCTCTCTCCCCTTTTTTTAATTTATTAATATACTTTACTCTAGCGATCTATTAACCTCCCGCCGAAACCCTCGACTTTAGCGACGATACCGCCGAATTATTTATTTTTTTATTTAGCCTTTAAAAGTCTTATTACGGTAATTTATTTATAATATCGTTAATCTCCTATTTATTAAAGGTCCGTCTAGGCTTATTATTTATCTCTAGTATTAAAAGTAACGAGAGAAAACCTTATTTCGATAATAACGATAACGAGATATAGTTTAATACCGATATTAAAGGTATCTAGATACCGTCTATATCCCGTATTCGCGGTCGCGAAAGATTATAATATTTTACTCGTATATAAAGATCCTATAAACTATCGAGATAATTAATCGAATTAATTAAAGATGAATATAGGAGCCCGACGTTAATTATAATTAATAATAGCCTATTAATATAATTATAACGGGAGTATCTAGCGTCCCTACCCTTCTATAAATAAACTTACCGAGATTTTATCCGAATAAATAATAACGATAAAGGTTTATTTTATTTAAGTTTTATAAATAAAACGAGTAGTAATTTAAATACTACCTCCTCCCCCTCCGCTTTCTAGTCGTATACCCGTTCTCGCCGAATTCTATCTAAGATTTAGAAGACGGACGTAGAACCTATAAATTAACTAGCCTATACTAGTATAATCCTATCCTAAAATTAAACGGTTTATTATAATAATAGTATATTAAGCCGACTATAATTTAAGTATCGTTAATATTATAAATAATCTACGACCTCCCTACCCTCGAAGGTACTAAATATATAATAATTAAAATAAATAAATATTAGCGCGACCTTATCTTTAAATATACTTTATCGGATTATTTAATCCCTTTTATTTTCGAATCGGGATATTTAATAAATTAAGAAGAAAACGAGTAACTTTATACTTGAGGGATATAGGAACGTCTTCTAGCTAGGAGTAATAACGGCGATACTAGTCCTAGTCTCAGCCTCGCCCGATATAAGGATTAATTCCTATAGTCGGATAATACTCGATAGCTGAATCTACTACCCTAGATTACGTTAGGTTTAGACGACGCTTCGCTTAAATTCCTCTAAAGTTTTAAATATTTTATTTAATAATATTATAATTAACTTCTCCGTTTTAGAATATTATTATTTAATATTATTAAGTTATTATACTAGATAATAGTATCTTAAAATATTAATATTCGTGATAATCGCTATTACCCGCTACTACTTTAATTTTAAAACTTTACCGCGATTGAATTTTTATCGCTTAATAATAATTATTACGCGCTAAGTTTCTCTACTAAATCGATCTATACCCTAAGACTATATTATCGAGGAGAATCGCCTCCGTTTACTAGGTAATTTTTAAAGAAGTTTAACGTCGCGCCCGATTCTAATTTTATCCCGTTTATTTCTATTTTTAATTAGGCCTACTATATAACCCGATTAAACTTTTATATAAATAGAATTTAGCCCGATTTACCCCCTAATACCGCCTATACCTCTCGAATTACTTTTAATACCGCGCTCTATTAGCCTCCGTCCGACGATATTATTTTTACCGCCGTTATAACTACCGTTATTTAAGTCTTTATAATTTCTCTATCGCCTACTTTATATTTATACGACGCCCTTCCTCTCTTCCTTTACTATAATTATTATTATTGTATTTTTTTTTACCTCGAATACGGTTATTACCTCGCCCGCGATAAGGCGTCCGCGTACGTCCTTAATAATTATACCGGCCTATAATAGTTCTAGCCCCTCTCGTATAAATAAATATATAAGATTATTACCTAGCTAGATTTAATCGCCTTTATTTAAAACTTTCTACCTCTATACTTTACTCGTTTATTTATTAATACGTTAGGCTAACTCTTTTAAGGTTTCGAATATATTAAAGAGTCTATTTATTTCTTCTAGGGTAAATCTAGTTATAGGATTAATAAATATTTATAGCGGGTTTATAACTAAACCTATTAAATAGATACTTTTAAACTTATTTAAACAAGCCCTATATAATATTTCTTTTTACGCGCTAACCCCGTTCCGAATAATTTTATATATATTTATTATAACGAACCCCTCTATAAATATTCCGCGGATATAATTAATAAAATAAAAACCGCGATCTAGTTATTTATAAATCTTTATAATACTTTTCTTTTCTCTTCTAGTTTTAATATACTTTCTATACCCTATAAAGTCTTTATTTAGGTATAGTTTAATTTATTATATAACGAGGTTAATTTCGATTAATAAATATACCTAGACTAGATAAACGTCTAGTTATAATAAATAGATTAGTAAAAGATATTTAGAGATCAATATCGCTATTAGATTCGTTAGAGTAGTTATTTATTTATAATTATAGTAGGGATTATCCCCTTCGATTATAATTTTATAGAAATTTAAGCCGAAGAGAAAAGGATATAGAGCCGATTAACCTTAACGAATATTTATTCCGAGGAGGTTTATTTTACGGCGATTATTTAATTTCTTAATTTATTTATAGTAATTTTAAAGACGATTATATATACTTCCTACTAAACCTTAACTTTACGAATATATAGGTTTATATATAAACTTAATAATCTATATAGATTAATTAATTAGATTAATATTAATTAAGTAGTTTTTATAATTAAATTTATAAAATCTTTATAACTAAACCTATAAGTTTAGAACTCGACTACGGTTATATATAATAAAAAGGTTTTACTTTATAAGTTATAGAGCTTAGTAAACGTATTCGATATATATTTTAATTAAAGTTTTTGGATAGGTATTACTATCTATATATAAAAAAACACTCTATATAATTAGATTTAATAGTTTTAATAAGAGTTATTACGGTATTTAAATTTAATAATATTATTAAGTTTAGAGTTCCTAAGCTTTAGTACTATAGGTAGTCGTTATAAATAAATCTATTTCGTATATTTTAATACTATAGGTAGTGTATTTTATTATTTATTTATATACTCTATAATTATATATAGTATTTATAGACTTTATATTAGTAGTTATTTCCCTCTCCTATATTTTAGTAATTAAAACTATATATAAGCGTTATCTTTAGGCTTACTCTATAAACTATATTATTATAAATAATAATCGTAGGTACCGGTTATTATTAAATTCGGTTTTATAACTTTTAAACTATTTATAGTAATTATTAATATTAATTATAATTATATCCCCTCCGTTAGTTTTTATATTATATATAGGCCTAACTCCGTTATTCTATCGCTATTTCCTTTCACTAGCTCTAGGACTATATATACTATTTTTAAATACTTATCGTAATTAAATTTATTTCGTATACTCTAGGACTATATATACTACTCACGGGTATTTATTATAATTAAATTTAATTCTTATACTCTAAAACTATATACTATAGTTATTAATATTCGTTATAATTAAGTTTATTTCGTACGCCCTAGGACTATATATAGGTACTCTTTAAATCCTTCTATTTTATAATAAAATAAATTACTTTTTTATTAAGTCTTTTACCGCTTTAATTATTATCCCTATACCGCGTTCTTCTATATATACTATTTATAGGTACTCGTTATAATTAAGTCCTTTTTATAAACTTTAAACTATATACTATAATTATAAATACCGGTTATAATTAAAATTAATTCGTATACTTTAATATTATATATAGGTACTCTTTAAATCCTTTCGTTTTATAGTATTATTTATCGTTACCTTTGTAAATTCTTTAACGATAATATTATAGTATTTTCTATTAATAGAAAGTACGAATTATTATATTTAATAATATAGAATATTTCGCCTAGGATCTAGTAGCTTCTTTATTACGAATATAAAATTAAAATCTTTTAATATTTTATTAAAGATCGACTTCGTAGTTTTAAATATTAACCGTTATTTATTAAAACTTTATTCGATGGATTCTTTAATACTTAAATAAATTTTGGGTTAAAGTTCTTCTTTTTTTATTAATTTTCTAATAATTTACTTCCGTCGTTTAACTATATTTCCGCCGATTAATTATATATTCCGTTAATAACTATCTAGGAGTATATATAATAATTATTAATACTCGTTATAATTAAATTCCATTAATATACTCTAGGACTATATACTATAGTTATTAATATATATTATAATTAAGTTTACTTCGTATACTCCTAGAATTATATATAGGTACTCTTTAAATTCTTTTATTTTATAATAAAATAAACTATTTCTCTATCGAGTTTTTTACCGCTTTAATTATTATCCCTATACCGCGTTCTTCTATATATACTATTTATAGGTACTCGTCGTAATTAAATTTACTTCGTATACTCTAAGAGTATATATAATAGTTATTAATATTTATTATAATCAAGTTCAGCTCGTAAGCTCTAGGAGTATATATAATAATTATTAATATTCGTTATAATTAAATTCAGCTCGTAAACTCTAGGAGTATATATAATAATTATTAATATTTATTATAATCGAATTTAGTTCGTAAGCTCTAATTGTAATTATATTTATTTAATTAAATTTAGTTCGTAAACTCTAGGACTATATACTATAACGATAAATACTCGTCGTAATTAATTTTAATTCGTAAACTCTAATTACTTTCTAGGATATCCTTTAATAATATATACTAACTATATATAATAATAAAGTTAATATATTCGGTTAGAATAAAAGTAATTAATTATATTTCTAGGAGATTTAGATTTAATATATTAACTAGAAGAGCTAGCTTATTCGTAATATAAATAATTTAAAACTATAATACCGTTATTCGGTTTAAATATTCTTAATATTATATAGTTCCTTTATATCTAACTAAATCGACTAGAAATTAACTATTTGGGTACTATATATAATAAAGTACTATATATAATAAATAGTTATATATAGTCTCGTACGTAAATTATTAATTCCGTATATAGTTATTACTTTTATAATATTCGTTGTTTCGTTTCTTTATTATTCTTATTTATATAAATATATCATTATAAATTAATACCCTACTTTATATTAATTAAAATTAGTTTAGGGAGTGAATATTTAATTTTAATTATAATTTCGGTTTAAAATTTTATTTTATATTAATATTTTTCTTCCTTAAATACACACCTCTCTATTTATTATTATTTAATTATTAACTTCGTTCTTACCTCGTTTTTTTATATATAGTAAATTATATATAATCCTACTTTATTAATAATAGATAGCGAGTTTTATAAATTTTTTTAAAACGAAATTAATTCTTTTCAAATCCTCTACCTACTAGTTAACGATTATAAATTAATAGTAACTAGACTCGGGCTCTATAAAAGGAGAGTAATTAAATATATTTTCGAGCGCGCTAATTCCACTACTAGGACTTATAGTCCTCGAGTTCTAAAATAGAGTTATATTAATAATATTTTCGATTAATTACTAGGAGACTAGGGCTAGCGGTCTCGCGAATAAAGTAATCTAGGATAAATCTTATATAATTATAAATATAAAATCCTATAGTCGAGCCTAGTTTATAAATAACTTTAATACCGATTTATTATACCGACCGTAAATTATATATAACGGGGTAAGTATTGATTTTTAATTATTATATTAATTTTATATATAGTATTTATATTATATTATAAACCCGATACTTTAAGAGTACCCGATATAGAGGAGCCTATAGGAGTAATAATTAACGATGATTTAATTTTCGACTTTAGTAACGAATTTATTATTAACTCCTATTTTACGTATTTATATTTATATTTCGGGCGTTTACTTTAAAATCGTCCGTTATTATTAAATACTCTTAGTAGTTTTTAATTATATATAACTCTACCCCCTCTATGAATCTTATTATTATTATTAATTTATACGAGTCGATTTACCTCTAATAATTATTATTGTTATTACCGCCGTTTTTTTCCCTCCCGTTACTTTTTTTAGGCCCGTTATCTTAATATTTTTATTAACCCTCTTTCTCCTCTTTATAAATTTCGTCCGATAAGTAAATTATCCTTAATGAATAAACGAAGATAATTATTATTAAAAGTTTATTTAGGGACGTAGAAGTTTAATAACTCTACTATTAGCGGTTAAAATATAATTTATAAAAGTCGCGATTCTAAAAATCGTATTAATAAGAGAGTATCGAAGGAGGATAATAATAGAAATATAATTTAAAGTAGTAGATACGATACCTCGAGAACTATATATAAATATAAAGATATTAACTATATTAATAAATACCGAGGTATATTAAAAAAACTAGTTAATACTATTATTAAACTTTTATTAGGTACTCCTCCGTCGTAGTTTTAATTAAGACCTAAATAAACTATTAAGGCGCGAATTATCAAAATTATTAATAATTTCTTTACTCCTATTATTATTAGTAGTCTCTTTACTCCTATTATTATTAATAATCTCTTTACTCCTATTATTACTAGTAGTCCCTCTATTTTTATTATTATTAGTAATTTTATTAGAATCGATAGAGATAGGCTAAACCCGATATATAATAATATATCGATCTTTATAACCGCCGATAACGAGGGCGGTCTAGAGATTAATAATAAAGAGGTAGGTAAATAAGGGGAGGTCTTCGATTATAAAAATATATTAAAAAATATTAATAACTAAAAATTCGATAATTTCTATAATATTTAAATTATATATAATATAGTATAATTTGGCCGGTGGATCCGCTAGAGCTAAGATAATATAAATTTATATATAGTCGGGAAAGTAGTTTAAATAATTAAACTCTATAAAATTTACTATAAAAACTATATACTTTATAAAGTAATAATTAATAGCGTTTTAATATATATTTCTAGTTAGTATTAAATATAAAGTTTTTAACTTAACCCCTTTAGCCTTATATACTTTATATATATAATATCCTATATATAGTATATCTAGCCTTAATTAACTAGTTATTTATTTCGTTTTATATTTATTTACTATTAATTACGCCTAGGTTTTAATTATTTATTTTTATTTTATTTTCTTCTCTTTTAAATACCTACTATAATTATTAATAATTATAATTCGCTAGTTTATAATAATATTAAGCCGGTAAACTCGGGAGAAAATGATAATAATATATTTAAAATTACAATTAGTATTAGTATAAAGTTTTAGTAAAAGAGATTATATATAGTATAATTTATTTAGGGGGCCGATATTATAGTTTCGGTAAAATTAAATTAATTTATTTTTATATATAGTCGAGATTTCGTAGTAGATAGAAAATACTTAATAGAGTTTCCCTATTATATATATAGAAGGTCTACGAATAGGCCTCGCTCGCGTAGATAATATTATTATATAAACGACTACTTCTAGTATATCGTTATCGACTATATATAGTCGGTATATATATTTAATCTACCCGATTCTATAATTATTTATTACCGGTATAAATTTAATTTCGGTATTAATTTAATATTTTTACTTCGATTTCTTCCCTTTTAACTACCTATATTATTAATATAATATTTAATTACTATATATAGTTATTTTAACTCGTTTACTACCTATCTATATTTATATAACTCTTTTTATTTATATATCGATCTAGTGCCTTTTATACGTCTCGGGGTATATATAATTATAAATTAAATTTACTATAAACCTCGTTTTTATTTTAATAATCAATTTTTTTTATTTATATAAATTCTTATTTATTATCTGTCCCTATATATATAGTCTTCCTAAATATAATATTAATTAATACTCTATATAGTTAAGTTTTATTATAACGACTATAAATAATACCTACTTCGAAATTTAAGGAGATTAATTTAATTTATTTAAAATTCTATTACTACCTATAAATAATAACGGCCTAACGCGATATAATATCCGTATATACTATCGTAATATTATATATAGATACGTTATTATATTTATTTATATTTACGGTCTTTACGTCTTTATATATAGTTAAATCTACCGAGTAAAGAATATACTACTAGTAAATTTAAAAGAGAAGAGGAAAGTTTAGACGGGGTTTAGTATATATTAAATATAAAATCCTAAAGAGCCTTTTAGGTCGCTAACCGCGCTTATTTTATAAATCTCGATTAATATATTATATATAGTTACGGTTATATTAGTTCTTTATATTAATATTTTATAATTTATATATAATACCTCTAGTTAATTCATAGCCTTAAATTTATATTATACCTTTTATATCGGTAAATCCGGAAACCCCGATTTTTATATATTTTATACCGAAATTATATAAAATACTAGAAATACGTATCTATTTATATCCTATATTCTAAATATATTATATAACTAAAATATAGTTATATAGTTAATTTTAGTATATTTAGTACCTAAAATATATTTATATAATTAATTCTAATATAATTAATATTTAACGGGTAAATAATAATAAATGGATAATCCTTAATATTATTCTATAGTGTTTTAAATATACTATTTGTACTTTAGGTAATAATAGTATTATTATTATAATTATTACCGTTAACGCCTTTAATATCGTTATTATATTTAGATCTTTATATATATATTAATTAATTAATATATATTTTACTTTATTTACTCGTTATATTATAGGGGAGTTATAAATATCCTAAAATTCATTTATTAAGAAACTATTATTATTTATTCTCGTAAATTAATTTATACCTAAATCTAGCCTAGATTTAGTCTAGATATAAATTAAATCTAGGTTAAATCTAGGCCGCTATTATTTTTAATTATAGGAATAATCTATTATATATATAATTTATTTTTTATTTATCGTCCGGGTTATTAATTTAGGTAGTTTATATTAAAATAATATATCTCTCCTTCCTCGTAGTCTCGAGTACTGTATTTTATATACGCGTATTTATCGGTAAATCCGGAAACCCCGATTTTTATATATTTTATACCGAAATTATACAAAATACTAGAAATGCGTATCTACTCATGTCCCGTATTCTAATTATATTATGCACCGATTAAGCAGCGATATTGTACCGATTTAGTAACTTTTTTTTTTTTTTTTTTTTAAACTTTAACTTTTTATAGTATCTAGACTAGGGCCCCTATATAGGAATATAAATATTTTACTAAATCTATTTTTAGCCTAGATTCCGAATTTTTAATTAGATTTTTACTAGCGTTGCCCTATAGGGCTATAAAGTTACTTTTAGGATTGAAGTTTAGCGCTCCCGCGCAGACCTTAACTCTAACTTAAAAATCTTGGCGCCAAGATTTGCCAAGGCTGTAAAATGCGCATTTTGCACCGATTAAGCAGCGATTTTGTAGAACTGTTTTTCCGGACTTACCGATATCGTCTACTATATAATTTTAACCCCGTTTTTTCTATTATATTATTTTCTCTTCTTTCTTCTTAAGCTTTAACCTCTTTCGGAAGCCTTCGTATATAATAGAGAGTTTGAATATATATAGTATAGGCTCGGTAGGATCCTTATTAATATTAAAGGAATTAATTTATTTATTAGGTTTAATATTTTTAAGTTTTTATATAATAAAGACCGGTGGTTACTATTTAGTATATAGTATTAATATATATCTATAATAAGTATAATATTATAATACTATATTATTTCGCGATTTATAAGGTTTTTTATACTATATATATTACTACCCTAGTTTTCTACCGATTTATTAAACGAAGCTACTCGAGTATCCGCCTAGATAATTATATTAATATTCGAGGATTAATAATAAATTATATAAAGACTCTACCTCCTCTTATACCTCGTTAAATATTATTTAATAAATTAGAGTTTTTGTTAATACCTCGTCCGCTAGTTTAACTTTATTAAAATAGGAGAAATATTTACCCTTATAAAGATAAATAACTCGTTTTTCCGAGATCTACTAGTACTCTTTTCTTTCGTACTATCTCTTTTTATAGTATTTATCTCGTTCTTTTATATATTATATTATCGAGGAGCCGGCGAATTTATAGTAATTTTATTAATAATTGAGAGATAGTTGGATATAGTACGGAAACCTTTATAACCGACTAAATTATCGATTCTATCTTTTTATTTATAGACGAAATCGTTTATATTATTTATTAGTATCTCTTCTCTTCCTATTTTTTAATTAATCCTACCCGATAAGACCTCTACTATTATACCCTATTATATAAATATTTATTCCTCCTACGTCTCCCCTATTTAAGTCTATAACTCTAAATTATTTTATATTAATATTAAAAGATATAAAGAAAAGGGTCGAGTCTAATTTACTTTTAATATATTCGCCTTCGAATTTAATCCGTATTTACTTCTTTATTTTATATTCTTTAATAGTATAATAAATTATAATATAGATTATAATTATTATAGTTCCCGTTAAGGGCCTAAATATATATTTAATATTATTACGAGTTTCTAGTTAACCTAGGTCCGATTAAAAGAATAGTAAAATTATAACTTTTACTACTAGATCTCTAAAGAAGTAATAAAATAATTTAGATTTATCGATAATTAATATTAAATCTTAATAAGGAAATATTAAAACTTATATCGTTATTATAATTATATATTTATTTTCTATTCTTTATTTTAGTAGTAATTATCTTTTTAATACTTCGTTTTATTATAGAAAAGATATAATATATCGCTACGATTTATCGAACCCTTATTATTATTAAGGCGCGGTAATCATTAATATAATCGAGTAATTAATTTTAATTAATATATCTTTAGTTTAAACCTAGTAGATTAATACCTCTCGGGCCTCCGTTAGATTTAGAGTTTTCTTTACTACTTTATCCTTTAGCCCGAGGGCTTTATTATATTTATTAATAATATTTCATTAAAGTTTCTAGATTAAAGTATTAACTTCGTTTTTTTTATTAGAGTTTATTTATAGGTTATATCCCGAGTTTTTATATCCCGTAACGAGGGTTATTAATATTATTTATTTTATATACTAGAGAATAATCTCGTGGTTTTAAATATATAATATTAATTTAATATAACGTCCCACGCCCGCTTATAATAGTAACGACTCGTTTCTTAACTATAACGCGTTGTAATTATAATAGTATTTCGCTAAAGGTTTATATAATATATTATTAGAAAACTTTATATCTCTTAATCTATATATATAAAAGTTAGGGTAGGACGAGGACGAGGATATACGACGGCCGATAAACGATAAGGATTATAAAAAGGTTAGTTATATTACTAACTCCTATATGAAATATATATATATATATATAGCGTGGCCCTATTTGATCCGTTTAACCGAGATACGTTATTCGTTTTCCGTCGCTTCGGGGCAGGAAGCCTAATATTATCGTTATAGGCCTCGGTATCGACTTCTTTATCTCTATATATACTTTCTTCATCTTTATCGATAGTTAATATTAGTTAATATATACTAGAAGGACTTATAATTAACGCGTTCTTAATATATATTATTACTCGTATATCGGAATAGGTAAATTATTTATAACCGAGATTTACTCTAGGAGTATTAATAAAGTTTATTATTAAAATTAACCTTTAGTCTTATCGAAGGAGTTATTACTATAAATTCTTTAATTAGTTAAAGCCGTATTACGATATATAGGAGGTATAATTTAATTTAACTTTATTATTTAATATACTACTACGTTATATATATATAGACTTAGATATTATTCGGTAATATAGAGTATATTAACTAGTCGAGATATAAAATAGGTTTATTTTAATATATAGGAAAGAGAGTAAAACTATATATATAATAATAATAAATAAATATACGTCGGATTAACCCTAGCCTAGATTTAGATTAAGTTTAGACTAGATCTAACCTAGATCTAAACTAAGACTAATCCGAATACCGAATTCGGGTTATATAATATTATAAATTATAAGAGTATAAAGGCGTTATAAATATAATTAGAAATAACGGCTGTTTATTAAAACGAGTTTAATAGAGGGTAGACCGAGATAAATCTTATAAAAGATAAATTATAATATCTCTATTTATAAACTAAATACTTTTATTTCTATTAACGAAATATATACTAAAGGAGTACTAAATAATAAGAGTTAATTTAGGAGTTTACTTCTTTTTTTATTTAATTCTATAAAAATAATATCTTAAGAACTTTTATTTAATAAATCTCCTATTTAATTTAGACCCTCTAATTCTCTTTTTATTAATTATTATCGATCGAGATTATACCTTAATTATAATCTATCTCTATACTATACTCGTTACTCTTGTTATTATTATTAACTATTATATAGTTATAATACTACTATTAAATAAGAGCCTAGGGTATACGTATTATTAGGCGGTATAATAAATATATTATCGCGGACGGTGATTTTTTATAAATATATAGTTATTATATTTATTCTATAAATTAATTTATTACCTTAATTATAGGTAGCCGTGAGTTAGGGTTACTAGTTTTAGTTAAAGTAGAATACGAGGGACTTAGTTAAAAAATCACGATTCCGGGTAAATACGATTACGTCGGATTAAGAAAATTCCTATATATAAAAGATACGTATTTATACTACGAATCGAACGGTATTATTAGATTTATATTATTTACTTTTGTTATCGGGTAAAGTAATAATCCTTATATTAAGTTTTAATATTCGCGCTTAAATCGCGGCCCGTTCGTACTTTAATTCTTAAAGCTAATTAATTAATCGGATACCTATTAATATAATATTATCCCGAGACTAAATTAGCGTATTAATAAATATCTAATTAATTTATTAATCGAATAATTTCCTTTATCTTAGAAGATAGTAACGGGTTCGTTATTATTACTACCGAGGCTTTATCGGCCTCGGCCGTCCCGTAATATATTTAATAAAGTAACGTAGTAATAATCGATTAATTAGGGCGATATACTATTTTTAAAATTATTAAATTATAAAACGCGCTAGCTACGCCTTTAAAGTCTAATTCGGTAGATAATTATCTTTTCCGTCGCTAGGATCTCCTATTAATTATATTATTTTTATCCGATTCCCCTATATAACGCCCTTAGTATCCTAGCTTAATTAGGTATTATAGGTATATTATAGGCCGTCTAACTATAAGCCGAGAGGATAAATAAAATAAATAAAGAGCTCGATAATAAAGATACCGTATAAAAAAGAGAGAATTATTATAATAAAATATAATTAAGCTTTACCCGCTAGATACGTTTATTATTATAAAATATCTTTAAATACTTTAGTTAATTCGGCTAGCTCCCTCTATTACCCTTTATCCATTAAAAGTATAGGATTTATATTAAGGTACCTTTACTCCTTATTAATATTTATACTTTTAAGATTCAACTATTTAACTCGTAATAAATTAAATTTATTCTAAGATTACTAGAGACCTAATATTAACTATCTCGCTTATTATTATTATTATATTATCGTAGAATTATATATTATCTTTCTCTTAATTATATTAGTAGATCCGATATAATTTAAATACCCCGTATAAGATTTTCCGTATCCCCCCTTTACTTTCTAATTCTTTTTTATTTAGCGATATATATACTTTAATTACCGTTTATTTATAAATTAACTCGGAGTTAGTTCCTTTCTAATTCTCTTTTAATATTTATATACTAGAAATTTTAGGTTAAAAAGAAGGTTAATAACGTTCGCCGAGTATAAAAAGTTTAAGAGAAGAAAAAGTATATATAAACTCGATCTCCCTCCCCCTTTTTTAATCTATTAATATATTTTACTTTAGTAATCTACTAACCTCCCGTAGAAACCCTCGACTTTAGCGATAATACCGCCGAATTATTTACTCCCTTATTTAACCCTTAAAAGCCTTATTATAATAATTTATCTACGATACCGTTAATCTCCCGTTTATTAAAGGTCCGTTTAGGTTTACTATTTATCTTTAGTATTAAAGGTAGCGAGAGAAGACCTTATTTTAATAATAACGATAACGAGACGTAGTTTAATACTAATATTAGAGATATCTAGATACTATCTACGTCCCGTATTCACGGTCGCGAAAGATTATAACGTTCTACTTGTATATAAAGATCTTATAAATTATCGAGATAATTAACCGAATTAATTAAAGATAAATATAGGAGCCCGATATTAACTATAATTAATAATAATTTATTAATATAGTTATAACGGGAGTATCTAGCGTCTTTACCTTTCTATAAATAAATTTACCGAGATTTTATCCGAATAAATAGTAACGATAAAGGTCTATTTTATCTAAGCTTTATAAATAAAACGAGTAATAATTTAAATATTACCTCCTCCCCCTCCGTTTTCTAGTTATATACCCGTTCTCGCCGAATTCTATCTAAGATTTAAAAGACGGACGTAGAACCTATAAATTAATTAACCTATATTAATATAATCTTATTTTAAAATTAGGCGGTTTATTATAATAATAATATATTAAGCCGACTATAATTTAGGTATCGTTAATATTATAAATAATCTATAACCTCCCTACCCTTAAAGGTACTAAATATATAATAACCGAAATAAATAAGTATTAGCGCGACCTCGTCTTTAAATATATTTTATCGGATCGTTTAATCCCTTTTATCTTCGAATCGGGACGTTTAATAAATTAAGAAAAAAGCGAGTAACTCTATACTCGAGGGATATAAGAACGTCTTCTAGCCGGGAGTAATAACGGCGATACTAGTCCTAGTCTTAGCCTCGCCCGATACGAGGATTAATTCTTATAATCGGATAATACTCGATAGCTAAAGATTAGTCGTGATTAAAATATAGATAACTTTCTCGCGTGGGTAACTACCCTCGTTATTTATAAGACCGCCTTTACTTTATCGATAAGGCCTATTTATCTTTAGGCGATTACCTCTACTACTTTAAAGTACGTTAAGTTTAGATAATACTTTCTTTAAATTCCTCTAAACTTTTAAATATCTTATTTAATAGTATTATAATTAACTTCTCTATTTTAGAATATAATTCTACTACCCTAGAGTATATTAGGTTTAGACGATACTTCCTTTAAATTCCTCCAAATTTTTAAATATCTTATTTAATAGTATTATAATTAACTTCTCCGTTTTAGAATATAATTATTTAATATTATTAAGCTACTATACTAGATAATAGTATCTTAAAATATTAATATTCGTAATGATCGCTATTACCCGCCACTACTTTAACTTTAAAACTTTACCGCGATTAAATTTTTATCGCTTAGTAATAATTATTACGCGCCAAGCTTTACTACTAAATCTATCTATACCCATATAAATAATAAATTATTACGCGCCAAGTTTCTCTACTAAATTAATCTATACTTATATAATTCTTTAATTATTACGCGCCAAGTTTCTCTACTAAATCCATCCATACCTATATAAATAATAAATTATTACGCGCTAAGTTTCTCTATTAAATTAATCTATACCTATATAATTCTTTAATTATTACGCGCCAAGCTTCTCTACTAAATTTATCTATACTTATATGATTCTTTAATTATTACGCACTAAGTTTCTCTACTAAAGTTATTTATACCTATATTAACTCTCGTATCACTCTTTTAAAAAATCGTAAAAGACTTTTCCTAGATTAATAGATTACCGTCGCGACGATACGATCCTAATTATTAGGGTAGTCGAGTTTAATCTAGACTACGAATATAACTCCGGTTAAAACGACTTTATATATCCCTATTTATAAGGTTAATATTTTCTAGCCTTTATTAATACTCTATCTATTATAAATTATCAAGACTAACGTCCTTAATATTTAGTAATTTATATTTAGTAATTTACCTAAGATATAATCTAGTTATCGATATAGAGTAAACTAACTATAGGTATAAATATAGTGTATTCTAATTATTATACCCGTTCTAGACTAGAGTATGAAGTAGTAGGTATTAAATCATATCGCTTTTCGTCCCTATATAAACTAGTAATTTAGTAGGTATTATATCGCCTAGCCCTCTATTCTATCGTCCTAGTCTTATTTATTTTTACTATAAATATTACCTAGTTACTCGGGCCTATTAGAGTTATAATCTCTATCTCCCTTCTTATTATAGTCAGCCCCCGTTAGGAAAGACCCTACCGTAGTAGAGCGCTATATTTATAGCGATGATATAGGACTCGTCTAGATTTACTATAAATACGGAGGACTCGAAAAGTCCTTTATAGATTTATCCTCTTTTAGTCCCTTCGCCTTTATTTTTAGAAAAAGATCGCGGCCCTTTTTAAGTTTAATTATAGTTATTACTAAATACTCTAACGTACGGATAGAGATCTAAATCGTATTACTCTCGGCCGCCTTTAAGGCCGCCTTCTACTTTTATAAAATATTAGGCTATATACGTCCGTCCTACCTAAGAAAATCTCGTCGTATAATTTCCTAATATAACTTGGCTAATAATAGTTTAGGAAATACCTCGGAGTTTATATCTATAATGGCCTCGCGCTCGTATTAATAACGGGTACCGCCTAGAGGTACTATTTATAATACTATTTTTATCGTTATAAATCGATTTATTAAAATAGTTAGGTATATATTTATAAATATTAAAATCGATACTATTTAACTAGTAGAAGTATTTTATTTTAAAATTATTTACCGCTATAATATATTTAATAGTATCGTTAACGATAGAGGCTCTATTTTTACGAGCGCCTTTTAATTAACTATATGTTTTTATTCGAAAATTAAATAATATTTAAATACTATCTTTTACCCCTAAACGAATAAATAGATAAAGTATTAAAATTAGGTACTAGAGTATTATTTACGCATCTTTTTTAATAATAAATAAATGAATTAAATTAGATTACTACCTATAATAAAATTCTTAATAAATAATAATTAAAATACCGTTATCGGAACGATATTATTTTTATATATATATAGTTACTATCTTAAAATCCGTTAAGAGGTCGAGGATAACTCTAGAAAAAGAAAAATACTAATTATAAATAATAAAATACGATAATTATAAATTTTAAAAAATAAAGTTACGGAGCGCCTTTAAAGCGCTACCGAATATTAAATTAAATAATATAATAAAACGTATAAACTATAAAGTTATAAAGTTAATAATTTAGTTATATTAATAATTAAAAACCTAAAGTAAAAGCGCCTAAGTAAGAAATTATACTATAAATTTATAAGGCCCTTTAGAATTATTAATAAAATAAAAGTATAAATTTACCGTTTATTATTACTTTCTATATATAAAATTTATAATACCTTTTATATATCGTTACTTAAATTATATTATCTCCGCGAATATATTAATATAATAGAATTTTTTATATAAGCCCCTAAACTTATTAATAATAATAAATTATAAAAGGTAGAAGAGGTAATTAATAAAATTAAAAATAAAGAAAATATCTAGTATAAAGTTAAATAAACTAATTAGGGCGAAGAATATAATTAATAGTTATTAGGCGAAGAGTTTATTAGTATTAATAAATTAGTTAAAACCTTTAAAAAGGCGGGTAGTAAATATAAATATATAAATATAATTAAAGAGATTACCTAGTTATATAAAATAATAAAGCGGAGTAAACGGAGCCGACGTTAAAAATAAATATTACTACTTTTATATTAATACTTATATAACGGATATTCTCCTCTATATTTATAACCTTATTATACGGTTTTAGGGTATAATTAAATTCAATTTATTATTAAACTATTTATATACGATAGCGATAAGATATCGTATTTATAAAAATACTTTTACTTTAAATATAGTTTATATAAATATTTAGAATATACTATAAAGTAATATATCTAGGTAAATTTAACTAGCGCTAATTTAAGAAAAAAAGAATTCGCTATCGCTACTATATCGTACGAAAGATTTAATTATTATCGGAATTACTAGAAGAAGATATAGTCTCTTTAATATAATCCTTAAGAATATTATTTTCCTCGGGACTCTTTAGGTCCCGTTTATATTAACGGAAACTCTCGGTCTTTTTTTCGAGAATCTTATTCATCGCCTTTAATTCCTTAATATATTAATTCGCTACCGTTAATTAATTTTATAGGTTAGCGATTATAGTAGAGGTTTGCCTACTAATTATTATTATTTTATTATATACTTTACGCTACTAGGTAATTTCTTTATTTATTAAAATATATTTATATTCTTTTTTAGGAGTCCTATTATTAATATAAATATATTAATATATAAACCTCTTTACTTTCCTTCGGAAAAGTTTAGGAATTTATTATTATTAATATATACCGCCTTAAAGCTTACGGTTATAATTTATTTTTATATAATAATCGATTCCGTAGTAATTAATATAATAAAGTATATAAAAAGGAGACGTACCTCGAATATAATTATTATTAAATTAATAGAAATAGACCCGGTAAAAGAGTTATAAAGTATAATAAACTACTATTATAATTAGTATTATATAGTCGCGCCGATAACGGACTAGTTATATTTACTAGTATATTTATAACTAAACTATATTAATATAAATAAACTAATACTATCGGTAAATAGGAGCTATTTATAGAGTTAGAAGAAAATTATATATAACGAGAATACTATCTATATATTAGTTATAATACTAGAATATTATTATAAAGTTAGAGTAATAATATATAAAAAAGACTAAAGGAGTTACGAAAAGAGAAAATAAATAAACGAGCGAGTTTATTTTAATAATAAACCGTCGCGCTAAATACTTTATTATTATAATATATCGATATACGCCTCCGCTCCGCTACCTCGCTTTTATTAATAGATATAATTATTATTAATCTCCGGGCATAATATTAAGACTATATTATTTATATATAATATTTTACTACTAGTATTTTTATAATATAGTAAAAGTATATAGTAAAGGTAGTTACTATTATTCCGCTACTAATACTATAAATACTATAAGAATAATTTAATATACTATATTTACTATAAGTACTATAAACGCTATAGGAACGATAGTATATACTATTTCGCTCCGTTATTATTATATATAATAATATTATAGGGACGAAAGAAATATTATTTAATTAACTACTATTACTATATATTAGCGCTATAGAGATAACTTTATAAATATACTATTTATTTACTATTAATACTATTATATAATAGAGGTAATTTAATAGTATTACTCTTCTACTATTAATACTATATAATAGTACTATAGGAAATAGTTTCGTATCGCTCCGCGACTAGTATTATATATTAACGTTATAGGACCGATAATATAAATTAGAAAACTCTTTTCTCTTATTTCTCTTAACGGGTTTTAAAGATTTTTTAATAAACTTCGACTAATTAATTAAATATTATTCCGTAATTAATATTATAAATATTAAAGAATTAGGTACGTAACTTTATATTTAAATTATCGTATAATAACGTCGTCGTATTAAATAACTTTTTTTCCATATTTCTTTTAAGGGGTTTAAAGATTTTTTAATAAATATCTTTTAATTAAAATATTTAAATACTTAAAAACTAGGGCCTAAAAAAAGAAATAATTAAAAGTAATAATATATTATATATACCTACGCCCCGTTAAAGGCGCTAATATATTATATATATTTATACCCCGCTACCTCTATAATATTATTATTTATCGATACGGGGTTCTAGCTTTAATATCGCGGGGTTCTAATTTTTAATAATTCTATATCGAGTTAATATTCCCCCGTTTTATTAAAATCTTTAAAGATTAGTTTTATTATTAAATTTAGGATTTAAAAACTACCTAGTAATAAACCCCGTAATTACTTTACGTCTTTTATATTATTACTAAGCCGCTAGCTCTACGCTAGTAGTTTTAAGTATTATATATAAAGTATATTATAAAATATAAAAGAGGTATATTATAAAGTAATAATAAAATATATTATAAAGTAATAATAGAGTAATAATAAAGTATATTATAAAGTATATTATAAAGTAATAATAAAGTATACTAGAGAGTAATAATAGAGTATATTATAGAGTAATTATAGAGTATATTATAGAGTAAAAATAGGGTATACTATAAAATAATAATAGAGTATATTATAAAGTATACTATAGAGTATACTATAAAATAATTATTATAGAACGATAATAAAGTATAATATAGAGTAATAATAAAATATACTATAGAATAATAATAGAGTATACTATAGAGTATATTATAAAATATATTATAGAGTAATATATACTTTATTATTTCTTTATAGTATAGCCTATTAATACCTCATAGTATATTATATTACTAATATATAGTATACCCTATATTACTTTATAGTATATATTATTATTACTTTATAATATATTTTATAATATAGCCTATTATTACTTCTATATATAATTATTATTATTATTATTTTTATATATACCCTATTACTAGCTCTATATATAATTATATATAATATATTACTAGCCCCTATATATAGTTTATTACTACTCCTATATATTCCCTATTATTACTTTATAGTATATTATATTATTACTCTATAATATACCCTATTACTACTTTATAATATAGTATATTACTACTCTATAATATACTTTATAATATATTTTATAATATACTCTATTCCTACTTTATAGTATATTTCGTTATTACTTTATAGTATATTATATTCCTACCTCATAATATACTCTATAGTTACTCTATAGTATACTTTATTATTACTTTATAATATATTTTATTATTACTCTATAATATACCTTATTATTACTTTATTACTATTTTATAATATACTTTATTTCTATTTTATAATATACCCCGTTATTATATTATAGTATACTCTATTACTACTCTATAATATACTTTATTATAACTTTATAGTATATTTTATTATTACTTTATAGTATACCCTATTATTATTTCATAATATACTTTATAGTATACTCTATTATTATTCTATAATATACCTTAATTTTACTCTATAATATACGCCCTCGCTACTCTATAATATACTTTATAATATATCTTATTATTACTCTATAATATACCCTAGTTTTACTCTATAATATACGCCCTCGCTACTCTATAGTATATTTTATAATATATTTTATTCCTATTTTATAATATACCCCGTTATTACTCTATAACATACTTTATTATTACTTTATAATATATTTTATTATAACTCTATAATATACCCTCTATTTTTACTCTATAATATATTTTATAATATACTTTATTACTACCTTATAGTATATTTTATAATATACTCTATAATAGTTTATCCTCTAGTATATACTTTATATAATATTATTATTTATTTTATTAAAGCTCTATTAAATACCTATTTATAATCTTATTATAAATCGTTTATATACTAGTTTATAAAATTTATAATATATTTATCTATAATCTTATTATAAGTTTATATTCTATTTTATTTAATATTTATAGTTACTTTATTTAAATTTTAATACGCGGGCTATTCGTTTAATATTAGTATTAATAATTCTATAAAATTATATATTCCTATCTTTTTATTAAGGGACGGGATTAGTATTTAGAAGTTTATTAAACTAACGACTAGGTTTATTAAATTATAGCCTAGCTATAATATAAAAGTAAACTAAGATAAAAAATAAAGAACGAAAACTAGGGTAAAGCTAACTACTATTTAAATAAAAGTTAGTATATAGAGTATTTACTTATTTCCTATCCCGACTATATTAAAATAAAAATAGGGAAATTAATTTAAATTTAAATTAAATCTAAAATAAGTTAGGTTAGGTTAAGGTAGGTAAAATTATACTATAATAATAACCCCCTCTTTAAGGTCGAGCTCCTATAAGATAAATAAATAATTAATTCGATTAATTAAATTTCGTAACCCTAACTCTTATTTAGGGTTACGAAATAGTTAAAATAAAAACGCGTCGGAGTATTCGAGTTATTAATAATAATAAATAAAGGATAGAACGGGGAATAAACGGCGGTATATAAATAAAGCTAGTCGTTAGCGTTATTATTTATAAACGATAACGGCGGGGCTAGGTTATAGAGTACTATTTATTTATATAATAATATAAAGTATCGGTCGAAACCGATACGGAATAATAACCGAGGGGATAATAACGGATAAAGAATAAACTATAATATAAACGGGGGTTAACTTCTTAAAAATCGGACTAGGATAAAGATAATAAAAGTTCCTTATACTAGTATCTTTGAATAATATACGGTAATTCGTGGGGGCCAGCGGCGCTAGGATTCGAAATATAATATTTATTAATAAATTATTAATAACGGGTAAAGTAATAAAAGAGTTCCTATATAATAACGTAACTTTCTTAATTAATATATATTTAGGCGGTAAAATCTTAAAGTAAAGATTTAATAAACTCGAAGCCGATATATAAATATTGATTATAATTAACTAAAAAATGCGAGGCTAAAGTACTAGAAGAATTAATATTATTATTAGAAAACTCCGCTCTAAGGAGCTATTTCACCTAATTATCCTATATATAATTAACGTATACACGGAGGTAGTATTTTATTATAATATTAAATTACTCGGTTTAATTATCCGTCTAAGGATAATACCCGGTAGATATATATTAATCGATTTTAAAATATTTATATAAAGTCTCCTAAAACTCCGATATAAATTAAAATTCTTAATTTAAAATAAAGATATCTAGTAGCCGATAGAGTTTTTATATATTCTAATAAAAAGTATCGTAGGCTTTATCTACTTCTATCGATATAATTAATATTAAATACTATATCTTAATTAAGCGGTCTATAAAAATTAGGATATACCGATAAATAATTCTTATAAAGGTATAAAGCGGTAGGGGACCTATATAATCTATCGAGATATCTCTTTAATATCGTTACGGGGGCGATAATAAACGTAATTATCTTTAAATATACTAGCGGGAAGGCTTAATTCTTCGGTATATATAATAATTCCTAACGAATTATTAGATAGTAGTATAAATATTAGGCTATTAATAAACCCGACTAATTAATTCGTAATATTTAATACGACCTAGGTAATTACCTATAATATTATTATAAATTAACTAAATTAGACGAAGGCGTAGTTTATTAAAATTCGGAATATATCTCTTTCCTTAGAAGTAGAGAATTTTATCTTTATCTTCGTATTTAATAAAAGGAATTCCGTTATAATAACGCGTTTTAAAACGTAATATTTCTAGAACTTTAAAGGCGAATTAATCGGCTTAATTAATTATATTCTATAATTAATAAATCGGGGTATCGTATAGGTCTTTATCTAGATTAATAAACTAATCTTTATTTAATTCGAGTTTATAGGACGTAGGTAGGGTCTAAGGTTCTAAATTAATATCTATATTAAAATTTATTAGGGTTATATAAATTAATATAAGATATAACTAAAAAAACTAGATAAGAATCTTTAAATCTATTATTAATATAATTAAAATAATTAGGACTAAGGTTAGGGTTATTATATTTAATAATATATTATAAATATAGTCTTTAAGGATTTCTAGGGCTAGGTTTTTTCTTTTTAATATAATCTAGTATTAATATTAATATCTAGGATCTAATTTATCCCTCTTTTTAAAGAGGTCTCTTAATCGATATATTAATATATTAAGTTTACCGCCTTCTTTACTAGGCCGGTAAATAATCTTATAATTAAAATAAAATAAAAACTTATTTTACCTCGTTTAATAACGAGATAATATCTTAAATAAAATAAAATATTTAAGAGTCTTATAATTAGATATTACTTTAATAAAAAGAGTAGATCCCTTTAATTTAAAGTGTTATTCCTCGAATATACGGACGATTACTATAAACTCTTTATTATAGATTTTATAATTATACTCGGCGGGGTTATATTTTTTTAAAAAATAAATAATAAAATAAAAAATATCTTAATCGTTATATTAGGATAAAACGCCCTTAGATATATAATTAGATATATTTATTTCTATTATAATTTTATAGTCGGGGTCGAAATAGATTAAAATAATATCGGAGATAAAAGCCTTCTTTAAAGTATTAAAAACTATTTAATATCGAGTACTCTATTTAAAGACGGTACCTTTTTTAGTTAAGGTTATAAATAATATAATAAATTTACTAAATTTATAAATAAAGCGCCGATAGAAGTTAGCGAATCCTAGGAAATCTTAAATATCTTTAATATTAACTAACTATAGTTAATTTAGGATAATATCGATTTTCTTTAAATCTATTTTAATCTCTTTAATAGTAATAATTAATCCTAGGTATATAACTTCCTTAATATAAAAATTATATTTAATAATATTTATTTAAAATCCCGCCTTACGGAGTTTCTAGAGGATATATTTAATATAGATTTTATACTCTTCCTCGATATCGCTATAAATTAGAATATCGTCGAGATAAATAATATAGGTTTCGTTAAGAAATTCACGAAAAATATCGTTAATATAGTATTAAAACGAGGTAGGGTTATTATATAATCTAAATAATATAATAAAGTATTTAAATAGGCCGAATCGGGTATAGAATATTATAAATTCTTTATCGCCCTCCCTAACGCGGAGGCGATTAAAAATAAATATAATATCCAATTTAAAAAATACCTTAATACGATTTAATTAATTTAAAATTTCTAAGATTAAGGGTAAAGGGTATTTATTCTTTATAATAATAATATTTAACCCTCGATAATTAACGTAGAAATATAAACCTCCGTTAAATTTCTTTATAAATAAAATAAAGGACGCGGTATAAAAATAATTAACCCGAATAAAACCTTTATTAAAGTTTTTATCTAGGTAATAATAGAGTTCTAGGATTTTATTATAATTTATACTATATAAACTAAATAACGGAGGTTATAACCCTTCTTCAAACTTAATAATATAATTATATAATTAATATAAAGGTAAAGTATTAATATCTTTTCTTAAAAGAATATCTAAGAATTTATAATACCGCGTAGGTAGAATTATAATTAAATTAATATTTTTATTATCTCGGTAGGTTTAAAACTTTTCTTAAATAATAACGGAGGCGAGGTAGAGCTCTTTATTTATTTTAAATATAACTCGGTTCTAAACTTAATTATAGAAATTTAATTTAAGGTTTTAATTAAGGCGGGGTTTAATTTTATAATATTTAGATTCTTAATAAAATTAGGTATTTAAGGTCGAGATTTCTTTTAAAATACCTAGGAATTAATCGATTTTTATAAATAATAGATTAAATATAATTTACTCGTTAGGCCTAACGAGCTAGGTAAATAATCGAGATCCTATTTTATATATATTAAGAGTAGCTAGGTACTAAATTCGTTATTCTTAATATTAAAATTTAAAACGAAGCGAGGCTAGGCTATAATACTTAATCTTAAGCGTTTTTCCTTATTTAACGGTAGTAACGATATAATTATACTCGTTATTATAGCTAGTTCCTATAGGAATAAATAATTAAAATTAGAGCGGGGAAGATTCCTTTTAAATCTAGATTTATTATTAATAAACCTAGAATTAAAATAACTTCTTTTAAGTTTTAGGTTATTTTATATAAATATTAAACTAGACTAAGGGCTAGGTTTACTTCTAATAAATCTAGGATTAAATTAATTTTTCTTAAATCGAGGTTTATTTTTTATAAACTTAGAATTAAATATACTATTAATAAACCTAAAACTAAAGTAACTTCTCTCGAGTCGGAATTAATTATTTAATAATAATATTATTATCTATAAATAATAACGGCTCTCTATATACTAGTGACTCCTTTTAAATCGGGGCCTACCTTATATAAATATCGGATAAAATTAAAAACTAAAAATCTTAAATTTAAAAATTTTCTTAAAATATAAAAAAGAGTTTATTTTCTACGAAGATTTTTACGGGATTAGGGGTATAATTTCTTAAATAAAAATATAAAACGAAAGTTAAGGAATTATTTATAAAATCGGTAGTAACTTTATAATAATAGAGGTATAATAGGCCGATTACGACGGGGTATTAACTAAATTTAATAATAAAGAAAACTATTCGTTTTTAATAATTATAAATATTTAAAATCGTTTTTATAATATAAATAATATATCCTATAACGGTAGGTACGTTATTAAAGGGTCGGACGATATAAAAATAACGAAAAAGACGAAGAGGTAGATACTAAATATATATAAAATTATAATCGATAAAAAAGTAACCGGATATACTAATATTAATTAAAACTTTAATTTAAATTCGGGATTAATTACTCCGTAATTAATAAGAAATAACTATATATTTATTACGAAAAGTAGGGTCGGTTTTAAAAAGTTATAAAAACTCTAATTCTTTATTCTTTAAATTAGAAATATTATAATAACTTTATAAATTTATAATTTTACTCGTATTACTATCTTTATTAAAAACGAAACCGCCGTTATAATAATATCGGAGTTAGTAACGGAAATCGCGATTTAATTAATATAAATCGCGTCTTTATTATCTTTACTAGAAATTATTAAAAAAGAGGATTATATATAAAAGTAGGATATTTATAATAATCTCCTAATTAAGCGGGAGTAGGCGAAGGGAAAAAACTATATATAATTTTTATTAATTAAAAATTATCCCGACTAGTTACCCCTATATAAAAATACCGACGGTAATAAATACTAGGATATTAAAAATAACGATAATATAATTTAATAAAAGAGTAAAAAGAGGGGATTATAAAAGAATAAAATAAAATTAATAATAAAATAAACTAATAATAAAATAAACTAATAATAAAATAAAAAATTATAATATTAAACCTAGGATTAAGCGATAATTATATATAAAAAATAAACTAATAATAAAATAAAAAATTATAATATTAAACCTAGGATTAAGCGATAATTATATATAAAAAATAATAAAAATAATATTCTAGAACTCTTATTTTACTTTACTTTTAACTTTTAATTAAACTTTTACTCTATAGCGGATTTACTCTATAACGACGCGTAAACCCTATAATAATATATATACTCTATAGTAATATATCTCTAGTTATTACTATAGATAATATATATTAATTTCGGGAGAATTTTAACCTAGAGCTATATAGTTATTAAAAAACTAGCGCCGCTCGAGGATATAATAAATCTCAAAACTATCGAGATTTATATTAAATAAATAGCCCGTATACTTTAATTTATATAAAGAAGTTACTAATCTCGAGTAGAAAAGAATATAAACTTATAATAAAATTAAAGACGGGTATATAATAAATTTATAAAAGAGTATATAATAACTTTATAATAAGATTATAATTAATAATATAATAGAGCTCTACTTTAATATAGTAGGTAATAAAATTATATATAATATATATTATAAAATAAATTAGAATAAGGTATACTATAAAGTAATACTAATAAAGTATACTATAAAGTATATTATAAAATAATTATAAAGTATACTATAGAATTATAATAAAGTATATTATAAAGTAGGAGTAAGATATACTATAAAGTAACTATATAATATATTATAAACTATTAATAGGGTATATTATAGAGTAATAATAAAATATACTATAAAGTATATTATAAATAGGAAAAGAGTATACTATAAAGTAATAATAAACTATATATAAAAATAATAATAAGCGCTTATATATATTTATATATATCTATATATAGAGGTAGTAATAGGGTATATATTAAAATAATAATAATAAAATATATTATAAAATAATAATAAAATATACTATTAAATAATAGTATAAAATAGTAATAAAGTATATTATAAAATATACTATAAATAATAATAGAGTATACTATAGAGTAATAATAGGATATATTATAAAGTATATTATAAATAGAAAAAGAGTATACTATAAAGTAATAATAAACTCTATATAAAAATAATAATAAACGCCTATATATATTTATATATATTTATATATAGAGGTAATAATAGGGTATATATTAAAATAATAATAAACTATATAATAAAGTATATTATATCGGTAAAGCGGTAAATTTATATTCTATTAAAAAAGACGGAAAAGGCGTTTAGATCTATTTAACTCATATACTAGCCCTAGAGATCGATTTAATACCGGAGTTACTAAATACGTATTTAGTACCTCGATTTATTTTAAATAATTTTAAATAAATTAGAATAAGTTAGTCTAAATAGTATTAGTTTATAATTAGATATATATAGTTATAAGTGAATTATATAGTCTATAATACCGCGCTAGTTTAGGGGGTATTACACGCGTCTATAATTTTTATAAATCAACGTAATTTAAAATCTAAATTAAATTAGCGTAGTTATAGCGCTTTATATAGCCTTAGCGAGCTACCCCGCGCTAGTAGAAAATCACGGATTTAAAATCTTAAATCCGAAGTTACTATTTTTAGGATTTTCATTTAAAACAATTTTTTTTTTTTTTTTTTTTAATTAACGTTCTCTTTTTATTATTTTTCCGCCTAAAGTAATAAAAGACGTATTTAGTACCTCGATTTTCTTATACGGTCTCCCGCTTTACCGATATATAATATAGTAATAAAATATATTATAAAGTATATTATAAATAGGAAAAGAGTATACTATAGAGTAATAATAAAATATACTATAGAGTAATAATAGGGTATATTAGAATATAATATATATTATAGATTTATATATAAGGGTATAGTAGGACTATTATAGAATTATATATTAATATATAATAAAATTATATATACTCTATTATTACTCTATAAAATACTCTATTATTACTCTATAGTATACTCTTTTCCTATTTATAATATACTCTATAATATACTCTATTATTACTCTATAATATACTCTATTATTATTTATAGTATATTTTATAATATACTTTATTACTATTTTATACTATTATTTAATAATATATTTTATTACTACTTTATAATATACTCTATAATATATTTTATTATTATTTATAATATATTTTATAATATACTTTATTATTATCTTATTATTATTTATAATATATTTTATAATATACTTTATTATTACTTTATAGTATATTTTCTTACTATTTATAATATAATTTATAATATATTTTATTATTACTCTATAATATACCTTATTATTATTTATAATATATTTTATAATATACTTTATTATTATTTTATAATATATTTTATAATTATAAAATAGTAGTATATTATATATACCTACGCCTCGTTAAAAGTATTAATATATTATATATACCTACGCCCCGTTACTTTTATAATATTATTATTTATCGATATAAAATTCTAGCTTTAGGATCGCGGGGTTCTAATTTTTAATAATTTTATATTAAATTAATATTCCCCTATATTATTAAATTTTTTAGAAATTAATTTTATTATTAAATTAAAGATTTAAAAACTACGTAGTAATAAACCCCGTAATTATTTTATATTTTTTATATTATTATTAAATTACTAGCTCTATATTAACGACTTTAAATATTATAGTTTTAATCTTTTAACTTTTTTAAAGAAAAAGTTTATTATTATTATAATATCGGGTTTAACCTCGGGACGTTTAAAAGAATTTAATAATATTAATATTAATTTATCCCCCTCTAACGACCCCCGTTATAAAATTGATAATAAATTTAAAAGTATTACTACCCTTAAAGAGACTTTAAATATATAGATTAAAATTATTAAAGAAGAAAACCGTCGCCTTAAATAATAATAAAAATTAAGAGTATTATAAATTTGAAATTAAAAATTATATAATCTTATTATTTCTACGCCCGCTAGCGGAGTATTAATAGAATTTACTATTTATAATAAAGATCCCCTAATTATTATATCTATTAATAGAATAATAATAAGTTTAATTATATTTAATAAGGATATTTTTATTAGAGCGAAAATACTATACTTTAATAAAATATATTTTTATAAAAATACGAGCGAAGGTAAATATTTATATTAATTCTATAATATAAATATTAAATTTTTAATTAGTCTTAAATATTTTACTACCGACTATTTAAGAATTATATATTATATAAACTCGTTAGAAAGTAACCCTTTAACGTAGTAATATAAATACTACGATTTATATAATTTAATTAATATTATATTTAACTTTTTTAAAAAGCTCCTTTTTAATTTAATAATAAATTTAATTAACTATTATCTCTTTATATATAAAAAGTAGGAGGAAACTAAATAATAATTTTATTGAAAAGTATTATTATTTAAAGTTTATTTCAAAGAAATAAAGACCTAGTTATCTCCGTTTTCGGAGAAATATAAAGTAAATTTCTTTTTAACTAAATTTAAATCTAAATTTAAAAATAAAATCTTTAATATTAATAATATATTTATTTAAAGGGAAGAAATTCTTATCTAGATTATTATATAAAAAAAGAATCTAAAGTATATATAATTAATAAGTAATTTTAATTTTAATTCGGGTTTTTAATTAAAAAACCCTAATAAAGAAAAATTTTAATCATAAACCTAATTATTAAACCTAACGCCGGCGATAATATTAAATAAATATATTTAAAAGAGAAGAGTAATAAACGTAAAACTAATATTATTAATTCTTTATATAATAAGATTATTTATTAATATTATAGAACGAAATATTATATTAAACTTAAATATCCCGACCTAAATAAACTAACTATATACGTCGGCGCGGTATTAATAAAAAATAATTAAATCTAATTTAGGCCTCGGAAGAAAGGTAAAAAAAATAATAAATAAAAATATACTCTTCTATTCTTTTTAAGGGTTAGATTACTCTTTAAAATAAAATTAAATAATTTATTACCTTAATTAACTCTAAAGTATAGATTAATTTAATTTTATAATAATTCGTTATTAAAAATAATTTAGAACTTTATAATATTACTTTATTATGAACTAAAGTAATTAACGGGTAAAGTATATATTATTATAATACGTATTAATTAAACTATTAAATAGTCGATAATTATAATTAAGAGCGTAAATATAGTATTTTATTCTATATTATAAATCTTAAAAATTTAGATATTATTTTAGGTATATTTAAATTATATTATTAAAGATATTAATCGATTTTAAAGCGGACTAATAGCGGTTTAAAATTGATTCTAATAATTTATAAATTAAAGAACCGGCCAAGTTTATTAATAGTATTAAAAATAAACCGAATATATTCGCGGTCGTATATATTATAATAATATAAGGCGAATAAAAAGATCTTCTGAATCTAAAAGTTCTTAAAAAATTTATAATATTTTATAATATTTTTTTTAACGAGAAAACGAGTACTCTATTTATTTTTAAATAAAGAGATTATATTATTATAATAAAAACTAATAAAAACCCGCTTTATAAATTTCTTTATAATTTATTTTAAACTAAGTTATCGGAGTTGCGGTATTATTTAAAATCCTTATTTTATAAAAGTTAAATCCGTTATTTAATATCTTTAATTAAAGTATTTATTCTTTTTATATCTAAAAAGAATAATGAATTATATTTTTATATTAATTATTAAAGCTTAAATATAATAATTATTAAAAATTAATACCCGTTACTTTTAATTACCGATATATTAAACCGTCTATATAGTTTTAAAATCTTTACGAAGTTAGATTTTAAAGATATTTATTATAAAATCTAGATTAAGGAAAGTAATAAATAAAAAATTATTTTCTAAACTCGTTATAATTATTTCGAATATTTAATTATACCTTTTAGGCTCGCTAACGGACCGGCGATATTTTAAATTTATATTAACTATATATTTATATATTTAATAAATATAATATATATAGAATATTTAGATAATATCCTAATTTATAATATTAATCCGGCGGAGTATTAGCGGTATATTAAATAAATATTTAAATAATTATATTAATTCTAGTTATTTATTAATTTTAAAAAGTATTGATTTAGTATTAAAATAATCGAGTTTTTAAATTTTATTAAATTTATTAATAAGATAATTATAAACCCGGAATATATTAAAACTATTAAGAAATAATCTTAATTAAAAACATATCGAGAGGTATAAATCTTTTTAGATTTTATTAACTTCTATAAATAATTTATTTATAATTATTTTATTATAATTATATTATTTATTAATTTATTTAAAAGTAGTAAAATAAATAAGAAAATAAATCTATTAAAATAAATAAATAATACTATAGAAGTATTTTAGATTTTATAAAATATATTCGTAAATACACTTTTTCTATACTATTATAATTTAATTAAATAATTATATATAGAGATAAATACTTCTAACTTTAGCTTTAACTCTATATTATTATAATAAAATAAAAATAATTATTAATACTCTATAATATTCTAATTATAGAAATTAAATTCTTTATAATAAAATTATAAAACCTATAATTAAAAATTACTCGTTATTATAATAGTAATAAAATAATAATAATACTACCTAGAAAATAACCTCTATTATATTAAAATCTAGATTAATTATAATAATTTAAAGAGTTTTATAAAATAGAAAAAACTAAATTTTAGGTAGGTTTATTAAATATTTAAATTAATTATCTATAATTTTAAAATCTTTTATCGGGCTAGAAAACTAAATTTTATTAATATATTATTACGACGCCTTAATTATAAGGGAGTATTATTATTAAATATTAAATTATTACTAATACTTTAGAATAAACTTATTCTTTAAACTAGTAGTTAATTATCGGAAAAAGATAAAGAAATAAAGGTAATTATAACCCCTATTTTTTAAATTATAAAGTTAAAAATAATAATTTTAAAGCGGGATATTATAATATTATTTAAAATTATATATAATAATTCTAAAAAGTTTATTAAAATGTTAATTCGGGAATTATAAATTTATAATAATTAAATAAACTCTTTTCGAACTAGAGCGAATATATTAAAGAACCGCCGTTATATAAAGAATAAAGTATAGGTTATAAACTCCGAGGAATTATTAAAATATAATAATTATCTTTATATATTAAGAGATAAAGCTCTAAAAGAAGAGTTTATAAAAAGATATTATTAATAATCCTCTAATAGGTTATTTTAGTATTATAAAATTATATAAATTATTTACCCGAAAATCTTTCTAGGAAAGTAACCTAAAGTAAGTTACGAATTATATTAAAATCTACGATATATATTAACGGACGAAGGCGCCGCGATATTATTTATATAACGAATTAAATTCGCTTCCTATTACTATTTAATTATAGAAGGAATTTTTTATAAATTTTATAATTAATTTACCGCCTAGTAAATATAGAGATATTATTTATAATACTATTTTTATCGTTATAAATTAATTTATTAAAATAGTTAAATATATATTTATAATTATTAAAATCGGTATTATTTAACTAGTAGAAGTATTTTATTTTAAAATTATTTACCGCTATAATATATTTAATAATATTATTAGCGATAGAGGCTCTATTTTTATAAATACTTTCTAGTCGGTTATATATTTTTATTCGAAAATTAAATAACGCCTAAATACTACCTTTTACCCTTAAATAAATAAGTAAATAAAGGCTTAAAATTAAGTACTAGAGTACTATTTATATATATTTATTAATGATAAATAAATTAATTAAACTAGATTACTATTTATAATAGAATTCTTAATAAATAATAATTAAAGTACCGTTATCGGAACGATATTATTCTTCTATATATATAATTACTATTTTAAAATCCGTTAAAAGATCGAGTATAATTTTAAAGAAAAAATAGTATTAATTATAAATAATAAAATACGATAATTATAAACTCTAAAGAATAAAGTTATAAAGTATTTATAAAGCGTTACCGAATATTAAATTAAATAATATAATAAAATATATAAACTATAAAGTTATAAAGTTAGTAATTTAATTATATTAATAATAAAGAATTTAAAGTAAAAGTATTTAAATAAGAAATTATTCTATAAGTTTATAAAGCCCTTTAAATTAATAAAATAAGAATATAAACTTACCGCCTACTACTACCTTCTATATATAGAATCTATAATATCTTTTATATATCGTTATTTAAATTATATTATCTTCGCGATTATATTAATACGACGGAATCTTTTATATAAGCCCCCGAATTTATTAATAATAATAAATTATAGGAGGTAGAAGAGGTAATCGATAAAATTAAAAATAAAGAAAATATTTAATATAAAGTTAAATAAATTAATTAAAGCGAAGAATATAATTAATAATTATTAAATAAAGAGTTTACTAGTATTAATTAACTAACTAAAATCTTTAAATAGGCGGGTAGTAAATATAAATATATAGATATAATTAAAGAGGTTATTTAATTATATAAAATAATAAAGCGGAGTAAACGGAGCCGATATTAAAAGTAAATATTATTATTTTTATATTAATACTTATATAATAGATATTCTCCTCTATATTTATAACCTTATTATATAGTTTTAAGGTATAATTAAATTAAATTTACTATTAAATTATTTATATATAATAGCGATAAAATATCGTATTTATAAAAATACTTTTATTTTAAATATAATCTATATAGATATTTAGAATATATTATTAAATAATATATCTAAGTAAATTTAACTAGCGCCGATTTAAGAAAAAAAGAATTCGATATTATTATTATATTATATAAAAGATTTAGTTATTATTAGAATTATTAAAAGAAGATATAGTCTCTTTAATATAGTCTTTAAGGATATTATCGTCTTTAAGACTCTCTAGGTCCCGTTTATATTAACGGAAACTCTCGGTTTTTTTTTCGAGAACTTTATTCATCGCCTTTAATTCCTTAATATATTAATTCGCTATTATTAATTAATTTTATAAATTAATAATTATAATAGAGGTTTACCTACTAGTTATTATTATCTTACTATATACTTTATATTATTAAGTAATTTCTTTATTTATTAATTTATATTTATATTCTTCTTTAAGAGTCCTATTATTAATACGGGTATATTAATATATAAATCTTCTTACTTTCCTTTAGAAAGATTTAGGGATTTATTATTATTAATATATACCGCCTTAAAGCTTACGATTATAGTTTACTTTTATATAATAATCGATTCTATAATAATTAATATAATAAAATATATAAAGAGGGGACGTACCTCGAATATAATTATTATTAAATTGATAGAAATAGACCCGGGAAAGGAGTTACGAAGTATAGTAAATTATTATTATAATTAATATTACGTAGTCGCGTTAATAGCGGACTAGTTATATTTACTAGTATATTTATAACTAGAATAATTAATATAAATAAATTAATACTATTAATAAATAGGAGTTATTTATACAGTTAGAAAAAAACTATATATAACGAGAATATTATCTATATATTAGTTATAATACTAGAATACTATTATAGAGCTAGAGTAATAATATATAAAAAAAGTTAAAAGAGTTACGAAAGAAGAAAATAAATAAACGAGCGAGTTTATTTTAATAATAAACCGTCGCGCTAAATACTTTATTATTATAATATATTAATACGCGCCTCCGCTCCGCTACCTCGCTTTTATTAATAGATATAATTATTATTATAGTAGTTATATTATTATTAATATCCGGGTATAATATTAGGGCTATACCGTTTATATATAATACTTTACTACTAGTATTTTTATAGTATAATAAAAGTATATAGTAAGAGTAGCTATTACTATTCCGTTATTAATACTATAAATACTATAGGAATAATCTAATATATTATATTTACTATAAATACTATAAACGCTATAGGAACGATAGTATATACTATTTCGCTCCGTTATTATTATATATAATAATACTATAGGGACGAAAGAAATATTGCTTATTTAATTATTATTACTATATATTAACGCTATAGGGATAGTTTTATAAATATATTATTTACTTACTATTAATACTATTATATAATAAAGATAGTTTAGTAGTATTACTCTTCTATTACTAATATTATATAATAGTACTATAAGAAATAATTTCGTATCGCTCCGCGACTAGTACTATATATTAACGTTATAGGACCGATAATATAAATTAGAAGACTTTTTTCTCTTATTTCCTTTAGGGGGTTTAAAAATTTTTTAATAAACTTCGTAATTTAATTAAATACTATTCCGTAATTAATATTATAGGTATTAAAGAATTAGGTATATAATTATCAAGAGACGGGATTAATATCTAGAGGTTTATTAAATTAACGGCTAGATTTATTAAATTATAACCTAGCTATAATATAAGAGTAGACTAAGATAAAAGATAAAGGACGAAAACTAGAGTAGGGCTAGCTACTATCTAAATAAAAACTAGTATATAAAGTATTTATTTATTTCCTATCCCGACTATATTAAAATAGAAATAAAGAAACTAGTTTAGATTTAAATTAAATCTAAGATAAATTAAACTAGGTTAAAATAAATAAAGCTATATTATAATAATAACCCCCTCTTTAAAGTCGAGCTCCTATAAGATAAATAAACGATTAATTCGACTAATTAAATTTTATAACCCTAACTTTTATTTAAGGTTACGAAATAGTTAAAATAAAAACATATTAAAGTATTCGAGTTATCGATAGTAATAAATAAAGAATAGGACGGGGAATAAACGGCGGTATACGAATAAAACTAGGCGTTAGCGTTATTATCTATAAATAATAATAACGGGGTTAGGTTATAAAGTACTATTTATTTATATAATAATATAAAATATCGGTCGAAGCCGATACGGAACGATAACCGAGGGGATAATAATAAATAAGGAATAAACTATAATATAAATAAAAGTTAACTTCTTAAAAATCGGACTAGGATAAAGATAGTAGAGATTCTTTATACTAGTACCTCTAAATAATATACGATAATTCGTAGAGACTAGCGGCGCTAGGATTCGAGATATAATATTTATTAATAAATTATTAATAACGGGTAAAGTAATAAAAGGGTTTCTATATAACGACGTAACTTTCTTAATTAACGTAGTATTTTAATAAAGGTAGACTATAACGGCGATTATATTTAGAATTTAAAATACCGTTAATATATTATTTACGTTAGTTATTTTCGATAATTATAGGTTCTCGGATAAACTAGATTTATCTAGGTAAAGAGTTATTAACTATTAATTATAATAGGCTAGCGTAGAAAACGAGGTAAATTTTTATTAAATATAGAAGATCTAGTTAGATTATAAAAGGATTATTAAAAACTTTAAAAACTCGGAAGAGGCCGATATTATAATTATCGAGCTTAACTAAAAAGTATATAATATTCAAATTCTTAATATTTAACTATATTTAGTCGTCTACTAAATATATTAAATATAGGCGCCTTCGTTAGTTAACTAAGGATTTAAAGATAATTTAAATAATAAATATTTTATCGCGGAGGTAATTATTTAAAATTTTTATTTATATTACGAATTTATCGGTAGCGATTAAATAAATATATATTTAGGCGGTAAAATCTTAAGGTAAAAACTCGATAAACTCGAAACCGATATATAAATATTAATTATAATTAATTAAGAAAGGCGAGGCTAGAGTATTAAAAGAATTAATATTATTATTAAAAAACTCCGCTCTAAAGAGCTATTTCACTTAATTATCCTATATATAATTAATATATATACGGAGGTAGTATTTTATTATAGTATTAAACTACTCGGTTTAATTATCCGTTTAAAGATAATACCCGGTAGATATATATTAATTAATTTTAAAACGTTTATATAAGGCCTCCTAAAACTTTAATATAAACTAAAATTCTTAATCCGAAATAAAAATATCTAGTAGCTTATAAAGTTTCTATATATTCTAATAAAAAATATTATAAGCTTCGTTTATTTTTATCGATATAATTAATATTAAATACTATATCTTAATTAAGCGGTCTACGAAAACTAGGATATACTAATAAATAATTCTTATAAAGGTATAAGGCGGTAGAAGATTTATATAATTTATCGAGATATCTTTTTAATATTATTACGGGGGCGGTAATAAACGTAATTATCTTTAAATATATTAGCGGGAAAGTTTAATTCTTCGGTATATATAATAATTCCTAACGAATCGCTAGATAATAATATAAATATTAGGCTACTAATAAACCTAACTAATTAATTCGTAATATTTAATACGATTTAGGTAACTACCCGCGATATTATTATAAACTAACTAGATTAGACGAAGACGTAGTTTATTAAAATTTAGAATATATTTCTTTCCTCGGAAATAGAGAACTCTATCTTTATCTTTATATTTAGCGAGGGGAATTCCGCTATAATAACGCGTTTTAAAATATAATATTTCTAGGACTTTAAGGGCGAATTAATCGGCTTAGTTAATTATATCTTATAATTAATAAGTCGGGGTATCGTATAGGTCTTTATCTAAATTAATAAACTAATCTTTATTTAATTCGGGTTTATAGGATATAGGTAGGGTCTAAAGTTCTAAATTAATATCTATATCGGAGTTTATCGGGGTTATATAAATTAATATAAAATATAATTAAAAGGGCTAAATAAGAATCTTTAGATTTATTACCGATATAATTAAAATAACTAGGACTAAGGCTAGGGTCGCTATATTTAATAATATATTATAAATATAATTTTTAAAGATTTTTAGGGCTAGGTTTTTTCTTTTTAATATAATTTAATATTAATATTAATATTTAGGATTTAATTTATCCCCCTTTTTAGGGAGGTCTTTTAATCGATATATTAATATATTAAGTTTACCGCCTTCTTTACTAGGCCGGTAAATAATCTTATAATTAAAATAAAATAAAAACTTATTTTACCTCGTTTAATAACGAGATAATATCTTAAATAAAATAAAATATTTAAGAGTCTTATAATTAGATATTACTTTAATAAAAAGAGTAGATCCCTTTAATTTAAAGTATTATTCCTCGAATATACGGACGATTACTATAAACTCTTTATTATAGATTTTATAATTATACTCGGCGGGGTTATATTTCTTTAAAAGATAAATAATAAAATAAAGAATGTTTTAATTATTATACTAGGATAAAACGCCCCTATATACGTAATTAGACGTATTTATTTCCACTATAATTTTATAGTCGGGGTCGAAATAAATTAAAATAATATCGGAGGTAAAAACCTTCTTTAAGATATTAAAAATTATTTAATATCGAGTACTTTACTCGAAGATAATACCTTTCTTAATTAAGGTTATAAATAATATAATAAATTTATTAAACCTATAAATAAAGCGCCGATAGAAGTTAGCGAATTCTAGGAAATTTTAAATATCTTTAATATTAACTAGCTATAATTAATTTAGGATAATATTAATTTTCTTTAAATTTATTTTAATCCCTTTAATAATAATAATTAATCCTAGGTATATAACTTCCTTAATATAGAAATCGTATTTAATAATATTTATTTAGAGTCCCGCCTCGCGGAGCTTCTAAAGGATATATTTAATATAGATTTTATACTCTTCCTCGATATCGCTATAAATTAGAATATTATCGAGATAAACGGTATAGGTTTCGTCGAGAAATTTACGAAGAATATTATTAATATAATACTAGAACGAGGTAGGGTTATTATATAATCTAAATAATATAATAAAGTATTTAAATAGGCCGAATTAGGTATAGAATATTATAAATTCTTCGTCGCCCTCCCTAACGCGGAGGCGATTAAAAATAAATATAATATCTAATTTAGAAAATACCTTAGTACGATTTAATCGATTTAAAGTTTTTAAAATTAAAGGTAAAAAGTATTTATTCTTTATAATAATAATATTTAGCCCTCGGTAATTAATATAAAAATATAGGCCTCCGTTAGGTTTCTTTATAAATAAAATAAAGAATATAATATAAAAATAATTAACCCGAATAAAATCTTTATTAAAGTTTTTATCTAGGTAACGGCGGAGTTTTAAGATCTCGTTATAATTTATATTATATAAATTAAATAACGGAGGTTATAGCCCTTCTTTAAACTTAATAATATAATTATATAACTAATATAGGGGTAAGATATCAGCGTCTTTTCTTAAAAAAACGTCTAGGAATTCATAGTACCGCGTAGATAAAATTATAATTAGGTTAATATTCTTATTATTTTAATAAACTTAAAACTCTTTTTAAATAACGGCGGAGGCGAGGTAAAGCTCCTTATTTATTTTAAATATAACTCGATTCTAGGCTTAATTATAAATATTTAATTTAAAGTTTTAATTAAAGCGGGGTTTAATTTTATAATATTTAGATTCTTAATAAAACTAAATATTTAAGATCGAGATTTTTTCTAGAATACCTAAGAATTAATCGATTTCTATAAATAATAAATTAAATATAATTTACTCGTTAGGCCTAACGAGCTAGGTAAATAATCGAGATTTTATTTTATATATATTAAAAGTAACTAGGTACTAGGTTCGTTATTTTTTAATACTAAAATTTAAAACGAAACGAGGTTAGGCTACGATATTTAATTTTAAATATCTTTCCTTATTTAACGGTAGTAATAATATAACTATACTCGTTATTATAATTAGTTCTTATAGGAATAAATAATTAAGACTAGAATAAAAAAGACTTCTTTTAAATCTAGATTTATTATTAATAAACCTAGAATTAAAATAACTCCTTTTAAGTTTTAGGTTATTTTATATAAATATTAAACTAGATTAAAAACTAGGTTTATTTCTAGTAAACCTAAAATTAAATTAATTTTTCTTAAATCGAGGTTTACTTTTTATAAACTTAGGATTAAATATACTATTAATAAACCTAGAACTAAAGTAACTTCTCTCGAGTCCGAATTAATTATTTAGTAGTAATATTATCGTCTATAAATAATAACGACTCTTTATATACTAGCGACTCCTTTTAAATCGGGGCCTACTCTACGCGGGTATCGAATAAAATTAAAAATTAAGAATCTTAGGTCTAAAAACTTTCTTAAGGTATAAAAAAAAGTTTATTTTCTATAAAGATCTTTACGGGACTAGGGGTATAATTTCTTAAATAAAAATATAAAACGAAGGTTAAGGAATTATCTAAGAAATTAATTATAATTTTATAATAATAAAGGTATAATAGGCCGATTACGACGGGGTATTAACTAAATTTTAATAATAAAGAAAACTATTCGTTCTTAATAATTATAAATATTTAAAATCGTTTCTATAATATAAATAATATATCCTATAACGGTAGGTACGTTATTAAAGGGTCGGATAATATAAAGATAACGAAGAAAGCGAAGAGGTAGATATTAAATATATATAAAATCATAATTAATAAAAAGATAACTAGATATATTAGTATTAATTAAGGCTTTAATTCAAATTCGGGACTAGTTATTCCGTAGTTAATAAAAAATAATTATATATTTATTACGAAAAGTAGAGTCGGTTTTAAAAAGTTATATAATAAACTTAAACGAAAGTTTAATTAATAACGAAGGTAAATTAAATAATATAGTTAATAAATAAGAAAGTATATATAGGGTTCTAAATACCTATAGTCTTAATACGCGACTTTATACCGGGACTATTCTTTTCCCGCGTCTAAAATAACTCCTTTTATAACGCTTTTATTATAGTCGACGATAGTTATAATACTAGATTAGAGGCTATATCGGCAAGTCCGGAAAAACAATTCTGCAAAATCGCTGCTTAATCGGTGCAAAATGCGCATTTTGCAGCCTTGGCAAGTCTTGGGGCCAAGATTTTTAAGTTAGAGTTAAGGTCTACGCGGGAGCGCTAAACTTAATCCTAAAAGTAGCTTTATAGCCCTATAGGGCATTGCTAGTAAAAATCTAATTAAAAATTCGGAATCTAGGCTAAAAATAGATTTAGTAAGATATTTATATTCCTATATAGGGGCCCTAGTCTAGATACTCTTAAAAGTTTAAGTCAAAAAAAAAAGTTGCTAAATCGGTGTAATATCGGTGCATAATGTGCTTAGAATGCGGGACATGAGCAGATACGCATTTCTAGCATTTTGTACAATTTCGGTACAAAATACGCAAAAATCGGGGTTTCCCAAGTTACCGATATAGTTAACTTAATTAAATAAACTCTTATACTATATCTAGGCGATTTATAATAGAAATAAAACCTCTACTAGGAGATAAAGGCCTATTAAGTAATATAATTAATATTATATTTTATAATATTAATTAAGGATTCGTTCTTTATTCGAGAATATTCCCTCTTTTAAATAACGAGGTTAAAATATTTATCAAAAAGTATAAAGTCTTACTTAAGTTCCTAGATATAGTTCCGAGTATTCTTTTATTTAAATAGGTTATTATATACTTCTCGTAACTTTTTTCGTTAATCGGTAAAACTAGTTAAAGTATAAAAACCTTTCTTTTAATAATAATTTATTAAGTTAAAGGCCTTTTTACCGATAATTAATTTAACCTCTATATAAACGATCTTATCGCTATCGGTAGGGTAACGATTATAATTAATATATATCCACTATATTAGTATTTATTTTTAAATATCTAATTTATTTTAGTCCCCTTTATATTCCGAGATATTTAAAAACTTTTCGGATCTAGGAGGCGTTCGAGATCGTAAAGAAATAAATTATTAGGTATTAAAAGAGAAAACGAGCGTAGGCCTATAATAATAATATTATTAAAAATATTCTTATCGAATATTTAAGGCGGGGGCTAAGGTATAATTTAAATTATAATAAATACGATCTAAGTTATTACTTAAATAATAGTATAAACTAGAGATTATATATCTAGCGTAGGAGGAGAAAAAGGCGTAAATAAGGATAAAATATTAAATAAAGAATTACTCTCGACCTAAATATATAAATAATCGAAGGTATTAAAGAAATTAATAGGGTTATTCTAAACTTCGGCGAGGAATTATTATACACGGTCTTCGGGGTTAAGGGGTTAATCTTTTATAATAATTATCTTAATATTAAAGAGTATTAATTAGGTAGTTAGTTTTTTATAATATTAAGAAACGGGATTAATATCTAAAGATTTATTAAACTAACGGTTAGGTTTATTAAATTATAATTTAACTATAATATAAAAGTAGGTTAAAATAAAAAATAAAGGACGAAAATTAAAATAGGGCCAGCTACTATCTAAATAAAAACTAGTATATAAAGTATTTACTTATTTTCTATCCCGACTATATTAGGATAGAAATAGGGAAATTAGTTTAAACCTAAATTAAATCTAAAATAAATTAAATTAAATTAAGGTAGGTAAGACTATACTATAATAATAACTTTATATTTAAGTTACTATATAATAACGTTATTATATTAAATAATTTTTTTTCTTTATTTCCTTTAAGGGGTTTAAAGATTTTTTAATAAAGATTTTTTAATTAAAATATTTAAATACCTAGAGACTAGGGCCTAAAAAGAGAGGTAATTATAAAATAATAATATATTATATATATTTACACTCTATTAAAGGTATTAATATATTATATATATCTACGCCCCGTTATCTTTATAATATTATTATTTATCGATATAGAGTTCTAGCTTTAATATCGCGGGGTTTTAATTTTTAATAATTCTATATCGAGTTAATATTCCTCTATATTATTAGAATCTTTAAAGATTAATTCTATTATTAAATTTAAAATTTAAAAACTATTTAATAATAAACCCCGTAACTATTTTATATCTTTAATATTATTATTAAACTACTAGCTCTATACTAGCGGCCTTAGATATTATTATAATATAATAGATTTTAAAATTATCGAGATTTATATTAGACGAATAACTTATATATTTTAATTTATATAGAGGAATTATTAACCTCGAGTAAAAAAGAATATAAACCTATAATAAAATTAAAGACGGCTATATAATAAATTTATAAAAGAATATATAATAACTTTATTATAGAGTTATAATTAATAATATAATAAAGCTCTACTTTAATATAGTAAATAATAAAACTATATATAGTATATATTATAAAATAGACTAGAATAAGGTATATTATAAAATAATAATAAAATATACTATAAAATAATTATAAAATATACTATAAAACTATAATAAGGTATATTATAAAATAGGAATAAAATATACTATAAAGTAATTATATAGTATATTATAAATTATTAATAAGATATAATATAGAGTAATAATAGAATATACTATAAAATATATTATAAATAGGAAAAGGGTATATTATAAAGTAGTAATAAATTATATATAAAAGTAATAATAAGTATTTATATCTATTTATATATATCTATATATAGAGGTAGTAATAGGATATATATTAAAATAATAATAATAAAGTATATTATTAAATAATACTATAGAGTAGTAATAGAGTATACTATAGAGTATACTATAAATAATAATAAAATATACTATAAAGTATATTATAAATAGGAAAAGAGTATATATAGAAATAATAATAAATTATATATAAGAGTAATAATAGGCGCCTATATATATTTATATATATTTATATATAGGGGTAGTAATAAGGTATATATTAAAGTAATAATAAACTATATAATAAACTATATTATAAAGTAGTAATAAAATATACTATAGAGTATACTATAAATAAGAAAAGAGTATACTATAGAGTAATAATAAAATATACTATAGAGTAATAATAGAGTATATTAAAATATAGTATATATTATAGATTTATATATAAGAGTATAGTAGGATTATTATAGAGTTATATATTAATATATAATAAAACTATATATATTAAATTATTACTCTATAGAATACTTTATTATTACTCTATAATATACTCTTTTTCTATTTATAATATACTCTATAGTATACGCTATTATTACTTTATAATATATTTTATTATTACTCTATAGTATATCTTATTACTACTCTATAATATATTTTATTATTACTCTATAATATACTTTATTATTATTTATAATATACTTTATAATATACTCTATTACTACTTTATAGTATATTTTATAATATATTTTATTATTATTTATAGTATATTTTATAGTATACCCTATTATTACTCTATTATTATTTATAATATACTTTATAGTATACTCTATTATTACTCTATAATATATTTTATTATTATTTATAATATACTCTATTATTATTTATAATATACTTTATAATATATTTTATAATTACTTTATAATATATCTTATTATTATTTTATAGTATATTTTATAATATATTTTATTATTACTCTATAATATACCCTATTATAGTTTATTTTATAATATATACTATATATAATTTTATTACTTTATTATTATAACTCTATTATACCCTTATTTATAATTTTATTATAAATTTACTATATACTAGTTTATTTATTTATAATAAACCCGTCTATAACTTTATTTTTATTCTACTCGAGATTAATAGTTTCTTTATATAAATTAAAATATATAAATTATTTATTTAATACAAGTCTCGATAGTTTTAAAATCTATTATATATTTTATTATTATTTTATAATATACCCTATTATAGTTTATTCTATAATATATATTATATATAATTTTATTACTTTATTATTATAGCTTTATTATACCCCTATTTATAGTCTATTATGAATCTATTATATACCGGTCTATTTATTTATAATGAACCCGTCTATAGCCCTATTCTTATTCTACTCGAGGTTGGTGGTTCCCTCATATAAATTAAGGTGTGCGGGCCATCCGTTTAGCGCAAGTCTCGATGGTTTTGAGATCTACTGTAGAAACGACCTGAAAGAGAGGCAAAAAGAACGAATCTGATCTGAATTGTCCGCGGCTAGTCAGCCCTACGATGCAGCCTCCATGCCAAGCATTTGCGCCACCAACTTTTAGGCTATTCTCACAGCTTCCTTTCAAACCGACGGGCAGCTTCTCGTGCTTCTCCAACAAATCAGGCACATACCATGAGAATAGTCAACGAAATGCAGTGCAGTCAATCGTCGTTCCAAGCTGTACAACCTCGTGGTGGTCGACTTCAGCCAATCACGTCGAACAACATGAATTTTCGCCGGAAGAATAGCGACCGTCGTCTCGCGCAATGCTTGAATGCCAATGCTCTTATACTGCCCATGATACGTAGTTGAAAAAGGCACGAACTTGAGCTGTGCCACTAAGCTCTCAAGTCCCATACTATCTCTCACTGCTACTTGCTCTCCCATTGTGGTTCGTCGCGGCATAACCGAATGACAATAAACAGACACAGATGGAAACCTCCTCAATCTACCTCCGTACAACCAATACCCTTTCAGTCGAGTCTCGATTCCCTAGCCATTACTACACCGCACCAAGTCGAAAGCCTCACGAACCGCAAAAAAGAGGGGGAAAAGAGGAAATAACACAAGGGGGACGAGCTAGCTAGGCGCAGGATCTGGGCTCAGATATTTCAAACTTTCGTGGCACACAATTGAGCTCGAAAGCATGCCGTACCAAAGTTGCGGCCATCACTTATGTACTAAGTACGTAACGGCAGCACACTGGACAACCAAGTCGGTGCTTCGAACAACAGAGCAGGGCTAAACGCGAGACAACGTGGAGTAAAAGAGAGAGAAGATAAACAGGACTACACAGGAGACAGGGACTATCGAAAGCTGTTTCAGTGACAAGAGAAACCGAAACAATGCCTCTTGGAAACGTGCTGCCCAAAGGACATCACAAGTCCGCTTGGGAAAAGGATGGACAGATAGCGACGCACTGGAATTAAGCATAGTTGCGTGTTACTCTCGCCACTCTGATATTTACTTCTATTAGAGGTCGATGTCTTGGAGTGTATCCTCCCACTCTATCGCCCGAAAAATGGTAACCATGGAGACCATTCCTTATGTCGCCTGTTTTCTCAAGGACGGACGTTGTCATCTGGAATTCCGGCGTCCGGCTTACGGCAGCCTTGTATCATCGCCTCAATGCCAAGCTCCTACTCAATAGCATCTTGACTCGTACTACCCGGTCCATATTTCCACAGATACGGATAGAGCCGTTGTTTTTCGATAAACCCCCCCTCTGCCTCTTATGCTGCCTCCTTAAGAAGATACTGCTGTCCTACTTTTGACGCCGTCCAGTCATGATCTTGTTCTGCATGGTGAAGATGTTTTGATGCTCTAAGTTCGTCTGTTGTGGCTTGGCTCTTTCCAACTGTCGAGGAGTCAGGAATGGATCTCTTGCATTTAGGAGCTCTTGATGGGGTTTGAAGATATTGAGATTAACAGTAGCTTTTCCCGCCCAATTGTTCAGTATCGGCCTGTTCTAACACGATGAGGTTGTCTTTGCCGCCTTTGCTTGCCACAAGCGTCGGATACACTTTGTCGTTCTGTGAATACAGGTGAGACAAGTCGTGCAACTCTTTTCGTACATTCTCTTAATACACATGGTCCTTGCTTTTAAGAATATCGAATCTTCGTGAGAAAGCAGCCATTAGGCAGCTCTACTAAAGTCTGACTTCGCATTTTCGGGTGTCGACCTCTTCGATCCTCGGTCCGTTCACCAAGGGCTGTCGGAGCCTGTAGCGTGTGTACAGCCCCCCCAAAAGCGGACTCGAGAAGAATCTTGCCTAGAGGTGTCGATCGTTGGTGATCAAGGTATTGTCCTGCAATGGGTGTTGTTCGTCTCATCCAGATGTTCTCTTCAAGCATTCTCATGCGAAGAGAGAAGTCGGCGGTCTCGCGGGCGATGAAATACCGAATATCTTCGGGGAAAAAGACGAAGCCTGGATTGCCTGGTCGGTCGAAATGTCGATGACATGCTAGGCAAAGTGATATTCCAATGGAAAGGCTATTTCGATTGGTGAAAGTGACGAGACCGCGCTCAGATAAGTCATCAATTCCCTGGATGTTGTCAGAACCCAGAACGGCCGCCTAAGCCTCGTGTTGTCACTTACCTCGTCGTGATCAATGCGAATAAAGTGGCAGATGTCGATCTCCATCTCATCGCAGAGCCAACAGCTTCGGCCGCCCATGATCTCCTCCTCTACCTTCCGGAGCTTGACCTTGCCTTTGCGGAACCTTGTGAGATGGTGAGTGATTGTGCACCTCCTGCGAAGTCGTTCCCTGCAGAGCTGGACATTTCTGAAGATGTGTCCGACGATATAGATCTGGTCCGAGTCATTGTCATGGAGGGGGAATATGCGGCTGAAGATATTGGTTTACAGTTGATACTGATAACACTAGCCTCTACAGAAAGCGCTGAAGGACTGAGGCAAAGCTTGGGCTTGATGAATGGTCAAAGCGTAGGCAGCATAATGGACAAAGCGAGACGGCGTTATCATAGCAGTGTTGGTCCACAAATGATAGTAGGCCAGGATCTTAAAGCTCCTTGAAATGCTTTAACATCTTAGTGGAGTGTTAAGCAGCATAAACATCTTCGGTGGCATAACTCTTCGTCCTTGATGACTAGTACACATCACTGTCAATGTTTTTACAGAACCAGCAGCCCTCGTCACCATTTGACTGCCTGCCTACAGCTTTGATGTCTGCTAGGAATGGACGCGCGATGCTTTGTGGAAAGAAGAGTGGGAGGGGTGTTGAGATTCTGGTAGGACAGTGCTCTTGACGCTCGAGGGGCTCATACTGGACATATAGAGGATGGGTTTGGTCCGTAGAACGATGTGGCTCGAGTAAACACTGAGGGTTTGAAATAGTGGCGGATAATGATGATCTTGATCGAAAAGTGGAGAGCATAAATCACTGTAGTCGATACAAGGCTAGATCGACCACTAGCTTCAATGCACCAATGAGCATGCATAACAACTTCGGCACCTACGCTATCCTGTCGTTACAAGGGTCATTTGCATTGACGCCACCTGCATTAATCAGTCTTCGGTCAAGGAACGAAATCATCAAGCGCAGTAGATGAAGTCGATCTATAGTCTAGCAACGGTCGTGAGAGTCTGGCTTGGTGCAGAAACGCCTGGTAGTAGTGAGGTTATGCGAATCCTGGAGCGAATGGCTGAGGGGAAACCGCTGTGGGAGATCTTCGTACTAGGTAGTTTTACCTTTGAGCAACAGCTCAAAGTCGTGATTTCCATTTTCGAAACACCTTGGTGGAGGAAAGTCTGGATCTTACAAAAAGTCGTTCTTGCAAGAGAAGTCAAACTACACTGTGGACGGAATTGGCTAAGTCATCGAACCTCCGATAGTATAGTAATGAACCGGATTACCTGGTTTGCTGCTGAGTGGTGGAGGAAGCAGGAGGTCAATTCTGCCATGATATCACAAGTCGACCATACATTCCATAAGCTCTTGACATTTTGAACTTTGCCTGGAAGCGACGTGACGACATTGATGGTGAAGACGAATCCGCTTTCACGATAGTATTAGGTAACCGACGCCTTAGTCGCTCATCAGATCTCTGAGTTTCTATATATGGGTTTCTAGGTCTAGTTCCTGGCTCCGTTGCCCGGAAATTGAACCCAATTATAGTGGATCTTTTGCTGAAACTCTTCGAGACGCTGCCATAGAGCTCACCTTCTGCTCGGGCTCTCTACTGCTATTCAGTCTCACAACAGCGACCATGTCCCGGAAGACTAAATTACCAAGCTGGGTATCTAGCTGGGAAAGTCTTGGATCTCGAGCAAAGAGCGCGCGATCTGGAGATCAACGCTAAATAGACTACCTACTCGAGGCATCTTCTCTCCTTCAAGGGGTAGTTCGTTGCGATTCGAGGCCGTAAGCGAATCGATTGTAAGGGTTTCAGGTGTCTTCTTTGATTGCGTTGCACAGGAGTCCTCAGTCTCAATGTTTTCACGAACGACTCATGGAGACAGGAATGATCTCCCTGACGGTATCGAGAAATCTGGAAAACTCTATGCCTGTGACAGAAAGACTGAAAGCACAGGTCAAGGACTGGCATTCAGCAGACTTGTTACAGATGACACTACACTCTATCTTTCTGACGACTTAGTTTTCAGTTGATGGTGCACTCTTGCTGAATGCGAGGAACACAGGGATCGGCTTGGTGACCTTGAGATGATAAACGTTACTAGAATCGCAGAAGGATCTGAGTTGGATCCCAATGGTTCTCTTTTTAATGCGTGCACTGGTCGCCATCTCTTCATCACCGAAGTGGCTACGCTGGGCTCGGCCCAGCGGAGTTGAAGCCCTATTACTTGAACTGGATTCTATCAGGAGGCCATATGCTCTACATCCTACGGCCCGTACCAGGTACAGCACACCCAAGCACCTTCAAATTAGTCAGCGACTGCGACGTGCAAGGTGTCATGGATGGCGAGGCCTTCGAGGGTCGAGAGAATGATTTTCCCGACGTCTACATAGTATAGTTCGACTGAATTGTAGGATTAGTGTCCGTTTGAGTGCGCTAGCCATCTTGTCGCCATGATCGTGCGACACAACCCAAGCTCCCTATGAAGCTGCACTCGATGCTAGCCTCCGGATCAGTGCCCTCTACGCCCACACCCTGAATTGAAAATATTCCCAGCCCGGCATGTCAAGTTCGGATGCCTTTTTAAGGTGCCGAAAGACAGCCTGTCCCAGTCTCATGGCGAGGACAAGTTTACCGCAGTCCAGAAACTGGTGACCATGGATAGGAGCTGTAGCTCCCCGAGGGATGTTGCCAGATTTAGTCAATCGAAGGTGGAGTAGGTGGAATAGTGGAGTGGATGAAGACGTGAGTGGAGGATTTAAGGGAGATTTCGATGGATGAGGATCTCAAGGCTTTCGTGGCTGAGGAGGAGAAGCTGATTCCTTGATGGATGGGGAAACAGATTTGATGGAGGGCCTGAATATGATTTGAGATAATCTACAGCCATAGTGAATGATACGTGAGGGAGTGGGATAAGGCAACTTGTCACAGGGTGTTGAAGCTCGGATGTCTGATCTAACTTTATGACCTCTCGCCTTACTCGCAATCATTTTTCCTTTCTCCTAACTGCTCATCGGGCTTGCAGTGCTCCTGCCAGATCTGTAAATCAACCGAGGCGCTGCTCAACCATCCCCATAAAATCAGCAAGCAACGCTCCTCCATCTTCAATCATGAGGCATCTAAAGTCTTCGTGCTTCACTAAAGTGTCCATCTCGTAGCCGATGTAGTGCATCAACATCATGCGCATGTCTTCCTCCTCCACCTCGTTGTACTGAGCATAGACATAGCGCAAAAGGGTGATGACGTCGGTCGTGCGCTCCAAATAGAGGGTGAAGATCGCGAGAGTGGCTTGAAGCTCTTCGAGAGCCAAGACCCTGAGTGGTTGAACGTCATACTTATCGGCAAAGACGTAGAGACGGGCATGGCACAAGAAAACCTCGGTGTAATCCTCATCGTGGTGCCGATTAGGGAGGGGCGGCGGGATCCTGATCGACTCTTGTCTGGTAGTGTGTTCGCGATCGATGAATGCCTCCCTCATACCCTGCTTTGTCCCATAGTCGCCGGGTCGACCCCAGGCATACGTGGGAGGTTGCTCTTCCACTTCCAATAAAGGCTCCGGCTCGGGCTCGGGCTTGGCAACTCCTCTCCGACCAGAGTCACGATCATCCCCATTCTCAGATTCGCTGAGTAACTCGCCCTCAACTGTGCTGTCCGCGGCTATATAATAGCCCTGATAAGCCCATTGGGCAAACCGGACAAAGGTATCTGGATCTACATCTTCAAGGACCGCAGATCCATTATGCGCTTCTGCCATATGGCCATTCATCAAACGATCTAGTGGTTTTGAGTGAAGCGACACAAGGCTTCTATGGAGGTAGAATGGGTCTCCATCGATGATGAATTTGAAAGGGAGTGAAGTATATATACTACATCATGTTTATCAGAGAATGCCAAAACGAATTTTCCCGGAGCGTACCTGTCGGCTGCGCCTGCCATCTCAAAAATCTAAGGTTATTTTAATCAAGGTATTGGAAATCTCAAAGCGATGCTGCTGTTCTTTAGGCTTTGCCACCTGATCCGAATTGAGGAAAATAGAAGAGGACTATGGTTGGAGGGCGGCGTTGAATGCACTGAGATGGCAGACGCGGGGTCTCTGCAAGGAGCTTTGCTATTTCGGCAACCTGCGCCAAATCGACTAACCCACTTTGACGCCCTCTGGATCTTTGAAGCTCGCCATTGGTGGATGAGTGCGTGATCAACACACTGCGTGCAACGTGTCAGAATATGAGCCAGAAGAGTTAGCGTATTTAGCGTATTCAAAATCAATGCGAAAGCTTGGCAATGTCGATCATTGCAACACACACCCGTTTTACTAGCAAATTGCATGAAATCGTATTGAATATCTTTATCACCGCTTTTACACCGTAATAGGTAGAATTAAAGCCGTTAAGACGTCTATATATACTAATCTAGGTATAGTAATGTCTTCCTACTCTCAAGTCTCACCGTCTACCCTCCCTTACCGCCGTCGCTATAGTTAAGTATATAATCGATAGTAATAGTAGGTATAAGGTATCTATACTTCTATAGAGCTATTAAAAGCGTGGTACTATTACCGTTAAAACGCACTATTATATAAATACTACGTATCGTTAGGAAGTGAACTTTATAATATATAAAATACTTAATATACCTAGATATCGTTATACTAGCTACTATTACTAACTTTATAATATTATAAAAGAATCTCTTCTAGAGTATTAATAGTAGTATCTATAAATATACTAAAATAAGATAACGAGGTTTTTTTAAAAAGAGTAGGATATAACGGTTTCTTAACCTACTATATATAGAGTTTTAAAAAATAATAAATTTAGTCGTAAATATCTTAAACGAGTAGGCTATAAATAAAACTAGCCTCTTCGCTCTATATATAAGATTATATAGTATTATTTTCAATTACTAGGTTTTACTCTAATAGGTTAATAAAGCCTATATAACGCTACCCTACTATCGAGCGAGAGAGATTACACGGTAGTGGCGATTACTTAATAGTAGAGTTAGAGCGAGTAGGATATTAAGAACGTCGTTAAGATATAGTAAATAAAGCTATAAATAAAATCGAGTAGAATAAGGCTATATATATATCTATAAATAGAATATAAAGATATTTAATATAATTTCATATAATTTACTAGTAAAACGGGTGTGTATTATAGTAATCGATATTACTAAGCTTTCGTATTGATTCTAAATATACTAAATATAGAAAGTTTGCGAATCTTTAGTATTTATATTTTTCTTCGTTTTCCTTACTATAACCGTACCACTAGTACTAACTCTACGAATAATACTTTTAATTAAATAACTTTATATAAATAGATAACTCTATTTAAGGTTATTCTAACGCCGTAGGAATTAACTTAATCGAATTAATCTACTCGAAGATATTAGAGAATAAAATCTTAATTTAATCTCTATTAAACCGAGTAAATATATTTTAAGCCTTATAATTTAACGAATATTTCTTTAATCTATTAAATATTTACCGCGTTAGGATCGTTTTGAGTAGAATTATCTATATATATAAGGTTACTAAAATAGAAGCGTTATTTGTAGAGCTGGTACTGGTAGTACGGCTATGGTGGGGAAAACGAAAAAAAATAAAAATGCCAAGGATTCGCAAGCTTTCTGCATACGCTAAAGGTCCACCAGCGGCTAACGAGCTTGTTCGCTGTTGAAATTACAATTGATATGTCCTCTGGAAATTCCGAGTATTTCAGCTTAGATACCCCGGCCTTGCTAGGGATGAAAATGACTTGCCTTGTACCCAAATTTATGGGTCCTTCAAAGATATGATGATATCCTCAGTCTTGAAATCATCCCAATCCCAAAACTAGCCATCAGAAGCACCATGCACATAGCACCGTCCAACAGCCTCATGACTCTATCCATCTTCCCTCTCGCGAAGTACAAAGGGCAACTCCGCTCCCGCAAAGACACATATCTTACCACCAACCTTCGCTGGCTGTAATACAATCCCAAAATACACTTTCTTCAAGACGCAAAATCTGCGATCATGGCAAGTATTCCAGAATGCCTATTGGTAGTTCACGGCAGACTGTGGGACGTGCAAACGCTCCTGCGTGGTTTGTTGGTCCAGCTCCACCATATTTGCGTCATTTTCAGCCAAAGCATTCTAGTAGGTCTCCCATACTGGCGGATTTTGGTTCTTTGACGATGAGGTAGATTGAAGTAGTGCCCCTTAAGAATGAGACACTCGGGTGCGAGAACAGCTTCCTAAACGATCCACGATCTCAAAAACCATGGACGACTCAACAAATCGACAAGATGTCTCCATCGTACTTCCTTATCGAGAGTGTCGACAGAAGCTGGGTCTTTCGGGTGATACGTTGCTTTATGCTGATCGAATTCCCAACGCTTGCCTATGTCATCCATCAATCCCGTAGCCAGTGCGTCGACATCTGTCCCCCTTCCAAGGAGCTCCAAGCATCTCTGACTATACTCGTAGGAATAGCCCATAATACGTACTTGCTGGTTCCTCTCTTAAAGGTCAGATTGGTTGACGCAGAGCTGATCCGCCCAAAGAACAACCTCTTCATCTTCCTTCCGAAATGGATTGAGCGCATCGTACAGATCAGACGTAGTTCGAGCTTCGACATCATTGCAGACGATCGTTTGAGTCACAATGAGATTTCGCCAAATATACGAAAGGCCATCGGTTATCGGGTCTTCGTATAGTGACACGTGATGCAAATAGCAAGAAAGGCCTTCATCACCCTACCCAGGATGAAGGTGTAGGAGGCGAATGGTCTCTGGGTCTCAAGCGGCTTACATTTGAAGCCACTCATCTCGCAGACCAGGGAAACCTTGTCCTTGGGTTAGCCTACAAAATGTTGACGCGGGGTTTCGAATGCTTTTACAACATGCTGAAAACCATCTTACCAAGCTCTCATGAGAATGCCGAACCAAACCTCGAAAGAATGCGTGCTGTCTGGAGGGCACCCTAACGCAAAAGCTGTGCGCTTGATGCTGCACAAAGCAAGATAGGGAGTACGACAATGAGTACGCCATTGACCTCGTGTTCTTGAGAAGCCGGCCATTTCGAAAACGTAGTAGTAGATCTCTCGGCATCAGTCGCGGTGGACAGTCACAAGAGTAAGTAAGACGATGAAAGAAAGATTAATTGACGATTGGCTTATCTGCTTACTTGAGTCATCAAGCCACACAGAAACCCCATGGGCCAATCAAGGGCGAGTAAAGGGGACCACTCCACCGTACAATTGTCAAAAGCAGTACTAGCGATGTGATGCTCTCATTCAATGCTGACCTAGTCCAAAAAAATCACACCTTAAAACCACAGGGTATATCTCCACTTATGTTACTTGCACAATCGTCATCTATTAGCCGCCAACACCTTCGCCATCCACTCAAGCAACCCACACGCTGGCAATCAGCACCCCCAAAAAGCTAACATAACCCATAGTCCCCAACCTTTTCAAATCCGTCCCCGCATCTCCCGTACCCACCGCTCCCTTCACAGCCGGCGCCAAATTCTTCAAACTCCAAGTTTGCCCAGCCGACGAATTCGTAGTACTAATTAAAAAGGCGCTACTATTCGCCGTCCCCACTCCACCATCTAGCTCTGTAGTATTGAAGTCTTGAAGCAGTAACTGGCAGGGACTAAAGTCTTTGTAGGGGGTGAGAGGGATTTGGAAGTTTGAGGTCATGGAATCGAGATTCGTGGCGAGGGTGGTGGAAATGACGGGCTTTTGGAGTACGTCTAGAGTCAACATTGTCAGTGGATGAGGCCAGGATAAGAGGGTAATGGAGGAGACGGTACGTACATGTTGAGCTTGTAGTGGTGTTACGATCCCAGCACTGGATCAGAAGGTTGGGTGGATGTTCTGGCGGGACAGAGATCCAAGAGGCCTTGATGGTGTCTTTGTAGGATACTTGGATATAAGAACCGGCGACGTAGCCGGGGTATGTAAAGCTGTATTCCTGGACTGGGGTGGAGTTTACGGGGTTGATAGGGCTGTCCTGGGACGTGCTGCTTTGTGGGGCGGCGATCTCGAGACCGTTAGCAGATGGGGATACAGCATTGGGAAGAATGGTGCTAGAATTGGATCGGAAGGTAGGTTTGATGGTAGGGTTGACGGTAGAAATTGAAGAGTTGGTATAGATGTTTGAGGCTTTTGATGTCGTACTATCATGCGTAGAAGATGAGATGACGCTTTTCAGCAAGAGAGAGAGGAAGGGCGCAGTAACCGGGATTCTCTTGAAAAGCATGGTTGTTGGACAGAATTTGGCACTCTGCTTTCTGCAACTTTGTTTTCTTTCTATGCCACGAAGACTAGAAATCAGAGATGGGCATCGATGGTTTGAAAACCATGGTAGATTCGAGTTGGATGTGTGATTTCCGTTTGCGTCTTGTACCGGTTGACATGGAAACCCAGGAATGTGGGTCCAGCTCTAACCCATTACCCGCAACAGGAAACATTGGCAGATGGGACAGGGCGCACAGAGGTCCACTATTTGAAGACATCAGGTGGCTGTTTTAGCCCATTGTCGCGTCTGGATGACCCTGTTTGTATCAGTCGTAGGAAGCCGTATCTTCAAGTCCCCAGATGTCCCTTCTACCTATGCTCACAGCGCCAAACTTCTCACAAGAACAGCATCGAGCGCAGTCATCACCAACATGTTTGATCTTCCAGCATCAAATTGTATCGGCGTATTTGCTGTCCCGACACTCGTGACAGGCGCTGAATTCTGTACGCTATAAACGTGCTGACTCTTCGTGGAAGTATCGCTGATGTCGGATTTCCCAGAGAACACACCATTACCATTAGTAGCATTGGTAAGAGCACTGTTTTCCTTGTCATTTGAGTGGAATTGGCATGAACCGTACTTTACGTAAGCCTCGAGGGCGACCTGCGCATGGGTAGTACTAAGATTGGTGATGTTTTGGATATCCATCTGTAAGTTTTGTGGGCCTTGGATGGCTGGACTTAGTCAGCTTGATGGTCGGATTCATACAAATCCTCGCGGGGTGTGTTGGGAACCACACCTGGTGTATCATTACGCAGCCAACAGATTATCGCAAGGGTTGGCTTGTAGTGAGAAGAAACAACGGTCCATAAGACGTCAATAAGATTTTAGTATGAAGATATGATCCTCCGAGGGAGCAGCTTTACGGGATATGTGAAAACGTGTTCCATGTAGGATGTTTTAAGATACTTCAGAAGACTGCCGCCGAACGTCAGTAAATGGGAGTCTTGATTTCGATGCAAAGTCGCACACCTCTGAGCCGAATTCCAGAGAGGGTGGAATACAAGTTGGGAGCAGCGCATTTTGACGCAGGGTTATCAATGGACCAATGAGTCACCCTTGATGAAGCCAGCCGAGCTCCCGAGATAGGTTTTAAAGAATGATAAGGTACAACAACTGACTCACTATGCCCACTTTACTTCACTCCTTTATACCAAGGGGTGATGGTGGAGGGAACTGGTTCGCTGTAGGCCTCAGCACGCGTGTATGCCAGTGACTACACTGATCCCTGAGACCTTAGATGTGTTAGCCGTCTGGATTTGATAATAGTTGCTGTGTACTGAAGCTCTTCACGAAATCACCCTCGAAACAACGTCACTCGTCTCGCCACCTCTACACGTGCCCTTGCATCTTGATAGAGTTGGCATACTTGTATGATCTAGGCATTTGATACGATGAATCTGTGGAATTGTGGATGTTCCGAGGGCCAGAAACGTTCCTATGCCGGTAAACGTCTGCCCCAGCGAGAATATCCCATGAGATCTGTGTCGATGATCTCGACGGGCAAGCCCAGCTAGGGGTTATGGATATTTCATTGGCTTATCAAGTAGGGAATTGTTGTGATAGGATATACCTGTACTACGTGGGCATAATTATCAAAGGGCCGTGTTGAGATACTGCAAGAGAAGTCAAGTTGTAGGCTTTCTATGGGGAAGAGTCCTTCTCCACTTTGCTACAAAGCAGCATTTACTTAGGTCTGAGCGAGAGGGAAACTGGGGCCACATCTCTGCTGTCATAGCATTCAAAAGGATCAGCAGGCGTTACACAGCCAGCGGTAAACGATAGGCTCAAAGACCTCCAAATGGTACTCGCTCAAAAGCAATCGCCAGGCGGAAGCGAGTTGAATTCGGAATTCATGCTTCTCAGCCCCCAAATGTACCTCGGGCGCTAGGGACATAGCGCTTACTGTTTAGAGCGTAGCGTCAGTTCCAACCGCCGAAGCGGCGCGTGCATCCAAAACCAACTTTTGTGGAATCCTTGTGCCATCCTTTCTCATTTCGTTGTGTGGGTGTTGGGTTTGCCGTTTCAGTCATACAATGGTACCATCGAGCGCTTTTCCAAGAGTCCTCTTTGAACTCACTACATGATCGAGGAGACATATCTACGCCTCAAAAGGCAACGACCTAGTCTCAGAGGATGTTCACCTTTGATCCTCGGCTGCATCAGCCGCAGTATGGAGGCTTAAAAGCCAGACTTCGCCCCCAATCTCATGCCAAGCATGGCTTACGTTTTGGCTATGGTCGTTTCAAGAAATGACCATGCCCTTGGCACCGCTCTAACTGGCCAGACACCAGAGCCTAATCGACTCCGGCCACTCCAAGCGCTGTGGCGGAGCGATCAGCGTTGAGCCTTACAGGGAACAACATGAACCCTTACGCGGACTGGTAGACCCTTTGCTTGCTTCTCATTAGCCACTGGCCTTATGTCTTGCATGAACGTGTTGCTCAATGCTTAGGCGTTGGCCAATCGAAAGGATCTGTTATCCAACAGACGCCCTGATGGCCTATTTTCAACAGTGTTTCAGAGAAAGGGCTATGCGTTGTTATGTCCATACCGAAGTCTCTAGTACATATTCTTTGCTCCCATCGTTTCTGGCATATATCTTTCATCTGAATGCACACTTTATGATATAATTCAGAACAGGCAACACCTTGAGTCAGTAAGCTCAATCGACGGCTTTTCCCAAACATTCTCACAATCTCAAAACAATGAATTCGCCCAACCTCGCTCTCATGATTCTGTTCCTTTTTCTCACCTTCACCGACGCATACCACGGCGACATGATATCCTATACGCCAGGTATGTCCCTTACAATCTCAAGTTTTCCCTTCGCTTTCTCTATCGTAGTTTCGTCAAAGCTTACCTACCACCAGGTGCCAACTTCTGCGGTGGCTGGTCACAACCCACCGACGCTGTCGTCGCCGTCCCCACATCTATCATGAACCCTTCCCACACCAAGAACTCTTTGTGTTTCACTCAAACCAACATCTACAACTCCGACACGGGAGGCTTTTTCCCAGCTTCTATTGTCGACATATGTAAAGACTGTGCGGATGGTGACATCGCTGTCAGTCGAAGTCTTTTCAAGAAGGTGGCACCGGGCGTAGATGTTGATACGAGAGTGTCCGGGATCAAGTGGGGAGGAGCATTGTGGTACAGGATTGCCAGGGGAGGCGGCTTGTGAAGAGATGGGCCGATATGACAGCGGCCGTTGATATCAGTCCGGGCCGAAGAAGTTTTTAAGCTGTGGGCACTGTTTTGAGAATACTCGTTCGAAAAAGCCTGCTAAGACGGCACCATCCCAGGCGCCATCCTCATGGCATCGGACACATCCGGTACAAGCCCCCCTTCTACCTTCATCAAATCATCGTCATTCATAACAATACATCAGGGTCGTTCAAATATGCCAAAGCCTTCGGCGTCCGCTCTCTCAAAACCCAGGAGCCTCTCGAAATGGACACCCAGCTATCTACAGCATCATGCACAAAACTTATGACTTCCAACGCCGCCATGCAATGCGTCGAACGCGGTCAAGCCAGTCTGGACATGGATGTAGGAGAAAACCTACCAGAGCTCTCGAAAGCAGCAATCTTGATTGAATTCAAGGATGCTCGCGAGCCTGTCATGAAGAAGCGGCAGAAACCATCACGCTACGGTATCTCACCACTTTCCCTTCCTTTCGAATAACGTCATGCGCTGACACCTCCAATAGCCACCTCCTGACTCACTCCGCCGGGCTCGCCTATGACGCCTTCTCGCCCCTCTTGATGCGCTACCGCAAAGACCGCAACGAGGAAATCGGAGCGGGCTCCACAGTACTTTCATTTGCTGGTGCACCACTACTCTATGAACCCGGCACCAAATGGCTTTACAGCACCAGCATGGATTGGGCCGGTAAGCTAGTTGAGAGAATCACTGGTGTGACGCTGGAGGAGTACATGAAGAAAAACATACGGGCACCGCTTGGCATCACTGACATCACATTCTGGCCCGACACCAACCCCACCCTGAAGGCAGGGAAGGCGGACATGACAGTCCGCAACACGCCGGAGGGTGAAATTGTGCATGATGGCGGCCCGCAGCTGTATAATGGGGCTGAAGATTGCTTTGGTGGTCATGGCCCTTGGGCGTCTATGCCTAATTACCTGAAAATTTTACAGAGTATCCTCCAAGATGATGAGAAATTGCTGAAGAAAGAGACGTCGAAGATTATGTTTGAGCCGCAGCTGTCGGTAGAGAGTAGAGAGGCGATGAAACAAACATGGAGTATTCCCGCCGCGACAAAGTTGTTCGTAGGCGAGTTCCCCCAGGGTATCGCTACGGATTGGGGAATTGAGGGATTGTTGCTTTTCCAACAATTGGCGATACCGTTGCCTACTTGCTCAAAAGCTCGTCGATCCATTCACACCTTTACCTTTTCAAGATCGCTATCAACGACTGCCACTCTGTGTAGAAGCGAAGTATGGGGCACCTACTAAGGCAGACTAAGAAGCAACTTTGATGATCGAGACTATTATGACGCCACATAAGAACGAAATTCTCGTACTGAAGCCCTCCAGGCTGCCATCGACAAAATCTCGCAAAGCAAGGCATGGGCAATCAAGAAGTGGCTGATGATCGTGCAATTATAAGCCAATCCGATACCACGGATTCACAGTGTTAGTATAGGCCGTCCCAGGTAAGCACAACTTTCCTCAGACTATTCGGAGCTTCTAGATCACTGATAATCTCAGGACCCTGCTAGCGTCCAGGTGCAGGTGCCGATCCACAAGATGTCGAGACAGATACCTCCAGAGATGCTAGAAGCGCTCAAAAAATCCCCATACTACAAACCAGGCTCACAAAGTTTACTAATAATATCAAGAGAAACCCAGATAAAGACCAGAATTACGTGGTCTGTTGCCAAAAACTTCATCGCCTATTCAAGAATATGGCGGCTGCAATCATGCACTGCGAAGATCCCCAGCCTACGGTATTATTTACTGGAAAATCAAAGTAAGATACCGAGAGTCTCTTCTTCTTATAAAACTCCGCCGCACGTGTATGATGTCGTTTACGGAGAAGTACACAGGATATTTTCTGATGCCGAAACAATGGCCATGGCATGGGATTTGGAAAGGCGGTATCCAAGCTCGAAGACAATAGCAGCAAACGCGCCTAAGACCAAGCGGGTGATAAAGATGAACAAGACCATCGACCGGGCATTAGACCGTATGAGGAAGGCAATTGCAACTCTAAAGCGAGTGGTACGCGAATTTGAAAAATCTGCTTGTAATTGCAGAGGACATAGGCCCCGCTCTTGGGTATCGAAAGCTTGACTAGCTTCATCAATTCCAAAAACCGGGCGGTCTCCAATGCTACGCTATGCTGCGCAAACCGACTCATGGTCTATTTTCGAAGGATATCTCGAAATCTGAGCAATGCGTCGGCAGACAGCTGTAGCTCTTGGCGCACTTTCTGTGGCTCGTCAGCCCAGCACACAGGCTCAGCCGGCCAGGATCCCTTCAAGTCATGCTGTAAGGTCAAAGTCTGAAGATGACATCTCTACGACCAAAGTATGGCTAGCAGCTATCGAAGGCAAAGCTGAAGTGTTCCCGCCAAATATCACGAACATCACGGTTGGTAAGGGTGTCGGCTCGAGGTGAGTCCGTGGGTTTTCCCATAATGATACCAATTTGCTAATTGCCGGGTTGGCAGAAAGGTTGGAACAGAAATGCCTCTGGAAGTTCTCTCACGTCACCTCCCTCAAGAGACAATCGAGGCTACTAAGGAGTCCCCGCATTATGCACAAAGCTCAGATGCCATCACGTTCACATTGGAAAATCGTGCCAAACAAGTTGAAAACATTGAGAATTGTGTCGAGAAGATAGATCGCTCCTTTAAGGAATTCGCAAAGAAGATGGTCCGAAATGAGACTGCCATAGATAAAATTGATATCAATGCGAAGACTCAGTAAGTCATGGCAATCAATATCCTCATCAAAGACTAGACATGTGCTAACTTAGCCTTTGTTGTTAGGATCAAGCAGCTTTTTTTGAAGTCGCTGCAGACTATGAGTTCTTAGCAAATTAGAGCACACAAAAGAAGGGAGAAGGAAGAATTACGGCGAATCAGGGTAGCAAAGATCAGAGAGAAAGGCACACAGCATTATTGACAGCAGAGTTAAAGAAGAAGGTAGAGACACTTGAGAAGTCCGCGGGGCCAATCTTTTGAGCCGTTCTTCTACATTGTGCGAAGTCTTTCAACCACGGGGATTGAAGTTCCACCACCAGGAAAACCCTTGATATCCATCCCCCTCATTCAGCTTGATCTCCTTTACTTCCTTGGGGTCCACTCGTTTGAACTCCTCCACACCCTGTCCCTTGCCCGCCTCACTCTCCTCGCCAAGCCACCCGTCGTTGCTATTCACAAACATCTCATAGCTGATTATGCACGTTGGTGTGTGCCTCACTTTGACCAGCTGTGGTCTATCCACACCATCTTGAAATTTCGCAGTAGACTTGAATAGTATGTGGATGTGGTCAAGAAGCTCGGAATTGGGGGCCTTTTGGGAGGTTTCCCTACGATGGAAGAATATTAGTCTCCATTTTCCATTGTCTACGAATGACGGTCTCCACGAACATTACCCTCGCTTGAGTGTAGTGAGTCAGTCCCGCCAGACCGGACACCTTGATTGCGATGTCCACGGCTAATTTACGCTGCGTTGGCTGGTAGATTATCTCATTGAGCTTCACAGCGCTTCTTGCGATGGGACTCATGATTAAGTGAGAATAATTGGCAGCAAGATATCTGCGGCCTGACGAGTGCAACGTCTCTCAATAGGTCCAGCGATGAATTCCAAGAATCATGAGAGACCAATCCTTATTGTGGAGCGATTTTGGCCGTTTTGTACCCGCGTTTTCTCTTGAGCACAAAGGGAAGAAATGTTGGCGAGCAATCACAGAAAACAAAGGAGCAATCTGGAAAGCAAGAGAATGTCCATATATGGGCCTTTCTAGCAAACCCTTTTGTCCTTTTCAATCCCGTGATCGTAGCCTGCATTGTTAGCCATTGTCCCCATTGATGCATCATTGTTTTCATGCTGCTAGAGCCTAGAGAATATATGACGCTAAAGATGATGGATTCCGTGAGGTCTACAACAACGTGTAGTAGATGATGACCGAGACGATTGGTGAAGAGTAATCCCGTGCCGGAGTAGCGGCTTTGCAGTGCATGTTCGAAGGTTTTAATTGCTGGGGTCGAAACATGCGCTCCGCGTTTCTGCGCGCAACAAGCGGAGAGGAGACGCGCCAATCGTCGTATTCGGCCTATGCTGACGTTTGGAAGTTGTTGTTCTGTATATTGGAGTCCTCATCCTGTGCAGATTCCATCATGTTCTCGTTGAGACTTCTTCTCTTGAGTGGCATTCTGTGCGGTTACCTATCGTTAACGGAAACAGCTACCATTGCTGGCGGAACAACTCTATTAACTCCAAGTCACCCCAGGTCTACAAGCAGCAATTTCACCACACTCACCGAGCCTGTAGACCCGCGCTTCAAGATTGAGATCGTCTACGGTACCCACCAATTCAGTGCTATCTCATGTCTTATGACCGCTGTGAATGTGTTGGCGATACTCGCCAACATGAACTACTCCGGCAAAATTCGGGATCTTCGTTATACCATGGCTCAATATCCCGACTTTGTAATTACTATGCAGCCTGTGGGTCCTGAAGTTGAGATAGAGAACCGTATAGCTGTATGGGCCCTCTACTACGGAGTGAAGACGATTGTGGAAGATGAAAATTCCAGGGATTGTGAAATTGCCATCTATTGGGATGATAAGCTTGTCGCCAAGGCGACTTTCAAAAATCCTGAACACCCCAAGGCGAGTGTTGTGGGGCATTTCAAACCGACGCAGATATCCAATGAACCAACCCAGATTCTCACGGGAACAAACAGCAGCACGTTGGCGTCCAAGAGCACCGCAAACATAAAAGCAAACAGACTTGCCGATGATCCTCTCAACACACAACTAAAAGTCCTCTTCCACTCCAGCTCAGAAGCTCAGTCACTGAGCTACATCGAAGTTTTCATAACAGTCATGGCAAGTTTGAAAGACTTGGCGCAATTCAGCAGCACGGAACGCATGCCCTTTCTCGTCTCGAGTGCTGGTGCTGGGTATTTGGCACGAATGAGCTTTCCAGCAGAGGATCCTCCCCGTACTCGACCTCCCTACTTCCAGGTCAGATGGGCTATCGAGGCTGTGAGGCAGGTGCCTGGCTGGCAGTTGACGCGAGGGAGGTGGTGTGAGGTGGGGTTCGCCCTTATGATTGGTGAAGTCTTTGTGGGTTCAGGGGCTTTGGATAAGGGGGAAATTGAGAATGGACAGGGGATGGTGATGGTGCAGGAGACGGGTGCTAACGCTACAGTCTCTTGATGCGGAAATGAGATAAATCAGCAATCTGAGGACGGCAATTCGGAAAACCGCCTGGTGCTGAGGTGTTCAATCGAAACGAGCAACGCATGTTATGTACAGCGGAATGTGACAAGAAATTTGCAATAGCCCAATCCGCTTAGCCTTGCACATTAGCAAATACACTATTCACAGTGGTATTCGCGGCTCGCAGCTCTCGCACTTGTCCACTCACACCAAAGACAGCGCTGAACTCAGGACTGAGAATCAGACAATACGTCGAGCCTCCATCGCGGAGTATCCCCCATCTACCATTTCCCCCAACTTCTGCTCCTCTCACACAGTGATCTAATAAAAATTGATCTGCCGATCCTCAACAGCGAAGAGCAATGGAAGTTCAATGGCTGGATTGTCTGCGACAACAGAGACAACAGCGCGTGTGGTAACCTGCCTGATGTGCGCTAATGGCTTGTCAGGGCCCGCGAGGTCGAAGCCTTGGGTCGAGCTGTCTGCATGGTGGGGTCTTAGGATAACACGCGCCTTGACTACTAAACCAGAGACTAGAATACGCTATTGATGGTAGCTGAGCGGATCAAGATATACCCACTGCGTTCCCACCAATAAAGTATGGCGGGGGAGCATCATCTACAATGACGACCCCAAGCGAGCACGGCTACTTTTGCAACCAGAATATGCCGTGTCCTTGGACTATGTGTGCGAGTGAATGGATCTGCTTCTTAATTATTGATCACCATCTCGTCGTTATCCGAGAATGCAATCAGTCGTCTGCGTGGTCGATAAATACAAGTGAAACATTTGACCCAGGACCTGGAGCCGAAATGGAGACGCTGTGGATCACAGATGATGTCGGATCGAAAGTTGGACATTAGTGCCTTCACTTATTCCACAACCGTTCTATCTGTCGTTGTTGAGCGTGGATGTCGACTTAGGCGAGCTCAAAAAGAGAGTCTACCCATCGGGGATTTTGCCTACTTGGAGATTAATTCCAGTGAGGTGAAAGACCGCGTTGTCAGCTGTAGTACCCCTGAGCCATCCACAGGGATATGCAATAACCATATCGAAATGTACACAAGCGCTTTCCCGATGCTTAAAGGAAAGCGCTCGACGTATGAAGCCGCTGAATGCTGGAAGCATCGTCTCCCAGTCGCGAAATCATTAGGTTTTGCCGATGGGTTGCTGATGTAGGGGAATTCACAAGGGGTTTGATCTAATCTTTGCTGGACGAGCACGTATAGTTGCTCGGTCACGTCTCGAAATACTTGAATGATGGAACAGAATGGATCGACCAAGTTGAGTGAGTCAACTGCCGTCAGAGAAGGAAGTTGGTGCTCCATAGCGAACGACCCCGCTCCTAGAGCCCTATCGCCTGCAGGCAAGAAAACATCGTGAAATGATTTTGGTGCGTACGAAAGATTCTATCTTGGTCTTGTACCAAACAGATTGGGTGCAACATGAAAGAAAATGCAAGGCATCCATGAGGGAATGTGGTAGCCGGAAAGTCTAAAGGGGCGATTTTAACGATGACTAGTATGAGAAGGATTGTCCGATGTAACACTGCATACGGCGACTCGAGAACAGGTAACAGTACGTGCATAATTTTGCCAGCATCATTCGATCAAGAGCTTCGACAGCTCGTCCACTCATCACTCGTAGTGTTGATCAAAGCGCTGACATCTTTTTCAGACAAAGGGTTTCGGTCTGTAATAGGTCCCACAACTTTTGATATTACTGTACTCCTAGTGCGCCTCACCGCTTCGAGTACCCTTGAGCCCTGTGACGGTCAAGAAGCCTGTCATGGGCAAGCTTGTTTCATCAGTATGTGGAGACCGGAAGTCCGTGCTGATTCCTGCGGTGCAGTGGTATATATATTGATGGTTTGAAAATTTATTTGGACGGGTCTTGGCAATTGACTTGCGCTAGTATATCTTGGGCAAGCGTGTCACTTTCGCTTTTCTTCGGTTCCTTCCGCTCCACCCTCCCGCCTGCAAAGATTACAAGGCTGATAATCAAGATCCTTCAAACCTCGAGCTTGTTATACTGAACAGTACTCTATATGGTCGGCGCTAATTCCGAGTAGTAGGTGATGAGTATGCTGAAAGACGCAAACGCTGCCATCGAGAGGCCTGCGCTACGAGTACTTCCGTGAGGCAATGTCCGCTGTTACGGCTGCCAAAATAGAAGCAGCCACCATCCTAGTAGCACCATTGGCCGTTGCAGGAAGAACCGTTAGCAACGTCCATAGGTATGGTTCTTCTATGTATTGATGTAGTCCATTAAGGAGTAGTAACTATGGCAGTTACCAGCTATGTATTATCTTAAGGGGCTTACCCTAGCCCTAAGCCAAGACCTACTTAGTAAGCCAGGCTAACGGGGAATAATAGTTATAATCTAACGCTCTTATTAACTACCTAACCGTTAGTAATACTATTATAGCGATATTATAGTCCTATACTGGCTCCGACGCGAGCCCTAGTATAATATTAAAGGTCATAAACTTTATAGGGCCTAAGGGCTTCGTTAACCTATCTATAATTATAACCGCCGTCAGTATATAATTAATCTAAAGTATACCTATCTCAGCGACTATTTCGCGAATAATATAGTAATTAGAATTAATATACTTAATAATAGGGTAATTAATAGGGTTAATAGTTATTTTAATAACTACCTAGTTATTAATTATAAACTAAATAATCTTTATATCCTCCTAGATATATCTCATTTCTATTAATAAAGGTACTAGGAATTTCGACTCTATAATAGTATTTACTTTACCGACGTACTCTACTTCTATAATTAACCTAGCGATAGTCTTTTAGCGTCTTATTAACTAATTAATAAATTTATTTTATAAGAAATAAATATACCCTAAGGTAGAACGCCTAGTATCTAGGTAGTCTCTTTAGGACGAATTTATAAATCTTATTAATAGCCCTTTAGTTCTTTCTTTAAGACTATAGTATAGTCCTAGTTTAATTATTCTAGCTAGGTAACTAATAATTCTTTTAAATATAATATTATAAATAGAAAGTAATACCTTTAAATAACGACTATAGATATTAACTATATATGCGATATTAGGGCGAGTTATAGTAATAAGTTATTATAAATACCCGATTAGCTTCCTAGACCCTTCTAAATCTTCTTTACTAGCGACGTAATCGTTAGTAGTTACTCTTAATTAAATTAATAAATCTATAAAAGTCTTCTACCTTCTATAGTACTCTATACTAAGTTTAGTTAATATTTTATTAATATAACTAGCCTAGTTCATATAAATAGTACGGTTTTAATAATTTCGTTTAATTCTTATATTAAAATAGTGCGATATCTCGCCTAAATCCTTAATACGGAAACGTGTACTTAGTTATTCTTTTAGTTATTTTATTAATACTATAATCGGGGTAAAAATAAATAGGTCGTTAATATAGAGACTAATTACAAAGTTATTTTTATAAACGAATATTAAATAGTCCTTTTTAACCCGTATAAAACCGATAGTTTTAAAGAATTCTCTAAGAGTTATATACTACTCTCGGGGTATTTATTTAAAGCTATATAAAACCTTCCTAAATAAATAAACTACTTCACTTTTCCGGAAACTATAAAGTTATTTTATATAAATTATATTATTAAGTAGGGCCTCTAGGAATACGGTAATAATATTAATATAATAGATTTCTCGGTTAAATTTCGCACTAAGTACTAGTAGTAATTTTTAGGACTATGATTTCAATACTCTTAAATATATCTCGTTAAAGTTAACGCCTTTTATTTATCGGAATCCTTTCACGACCTAGCGCGCCTTATATCGAGTAATATTACTAGTTAAATCTATTTTAATAAATAAGACCTAGCGGCCTAGTAGAACCTTCCTACTATTAAGTATTAATATTAAATCCTAAATCTATTAAACTTTATATAAATTAAATTCTTCTTAGAGTACCGTTAGTTATTATTCTTTATCTAGGCTATTTAGAGCCTTATAGATAATTATAGGAATATTAAGGATTAAATTAACGTCTATTTTAATAACGTATATAACGAAACCTCGCCTAATATCCTACGTTTTATCACCGACGCTTTTATTATATATTTTACCCTTAACGGGCCTAACCTTTTTCTAAGGGTTATTTATAGCGGCGTAATTCTACGACTTCTTATATATAGAACGTAGAGTTATTTTACCTTTATCGGTAGAGGATTCTTCAGCCTTATAACTATCGTCCGATATTTTATCTTTATTTTCTAATAATTTATTTAAAAAGGTATATTACTCTTCTTTTTTATTCTCGCCTAATTATTTAGGATCGATAATTTTATCGAATACTATATAAGCTAAAAGGATTATCTTCTTACCGTTTTATAGGCGGAATTTATTTATACCGTCGTATTTAACGAAGTAGTATTTAATACTTTTATTATCGAGCTTCTTCTTATTAAGATTCTTATTATAGTAGTATACGATATAGCCGAATATACGAAGGTATCCTATAAAGGGCCTATTACTTATTAACGCCTTATATAAAGTTATAATACTTAGACTCCTAGTCGGGTTATAGTTACGGTAGTATATAACCGTCCTAATAACTTTACCCTATAAGGTTCTCGGAAGCTTAGAGTTAAATAAAATACTTTTTATATATTTAAATAACGTACGGATACATCGTTCTAACGCTTTATTCTAATTAAGGTTATATATAGTAGTAGGAATCTAATTAACTCTATATTTAACGAATAACACTTATATCCTTCTATTTATATTTTCACTAGTATTATTACTTTTAAAGTATTAAATAGGCCTCCTAGTATTCTTAATATACTCGAAATAAAAGCCTATTATATTAGCTATATCTAACTTCTTCGTAAATAAATAAATAGTTAATTCGTTAATAATATTATTAAATAGAATAAATATATAACGCTTACCCTCTAATATATATATAATTTAACTACCGCCGGCGATATTAATATATATCAACTCGCCTTAATCGGTGGCTCTTTTCATCTAGTCGGATCGCCTAGGTATATAAACGATAATACGGTGTTAATACCTTATAATATATAGTTTATACTTTTTAGTAGGTAGTTTTAAGGCCTAAAGTAATATAACTTTCTAAATATCTATTCCTTCTAATAAATATACTAGCCTTTTAACGTTATTTATATTTAAATAATAAAGCCTTTTATACTATTAAATCTATAATCCGGATTTAACTAAAGGACTAGTAACTATAGGAGGTAGAAAAAGAGGATTCGCCCTAGTTTTAAATATAATTAGGGATTTTCTTAAATTAAGCGAGTATTTAGTCCCGATACGGGTTCTAGATAAATAAAACTCCCCCTATTTATTTAGGATATTTATTCTCTTATTAACTACCTAAAATTTATAATTATTCCGCTCTAATATTCCTAGCGATAAGAGATTATACTCTATATTAAAAACGTAATATATATTAACGAGATCTAACTCCTTATAATCACCGTTAATAAATAAGTTAATATTAATAGTATTAATATTATGAATTTTATACTGGGATCCGTCCCTAATTATTACGAATTTATATCGCTTCTCCTTATATATAGCCTTATTAAATAGGGAGAAGTCGTATATAATATAAATATCTACGGCTAAGTTTATTTAGAAGGTATCGTTCTTATCGTCTAATATTTTAGTCTTATTTATATAGTTAGAAATAAATATTTTCTTAACCTTTTTAGCCTCGGCGGGCTTCTTACCTAAACCGTTAATATAGTTCTTAACTAGGAGGTACTATTTACTCTTATATACCTCCTAACCTTCCGGTCTTTTATTCTTATAGAGGTAGTAGTAATTTTTTATAAAATAATACCCTCTATAGCCCTCGTAATTCTTTTTTTCTTTATACGGCTTACTATTAAATCTATCTTTTCGACGATCTCTACTATTTTTATCCTTCTTATAACTAGGATTTATAGAGTTATTCCTAGATCCTAATCTATAATTAGAAGTATCACGATTTCTACTCCTATTATTTCTATATTTATTCTACTTTCTTAACGTTAACGCCTTTAAACTCTATCGGCGATTATTATATTCTAGGAGTTTATTAAGTATATCGTTTAAAATAAATATCGTCTTATCTCTTTTAACCAGACTCTATATATTAATAATATATATATATAATTTAGAGTTAATTCCTACCCTAAAATATAACGCTAGTATTTATTCGGGTAATAAAGTTCTTATATTAACGAACCTCTTTTAGTACGTCTTTATATAATTCCCGTACTCTAATAAGAACTTAAAGTCATCCTAATCTTTACGAGTAATTTGGTATATATATAAATCGACGGTCTATATATTAGAATACTCGAAAAACTAGTAAAGAATATTCATCGTCTTAGTATTATTCGTAACGCCGGCGATATAAGTCTTTAGGTTCGGTTCTAGGTTAAATAGAATATAATTATATACCGTTTTATAGTTATCTTTTTATTCGTTTAATTTCTTTTAATATTCCTTTTTAACTACCCTATACTCCTTTTTCTTTTCCGGCGTAATAAATAGAGCTTTATATAATCTTCTCTTATTATCTCGGTATACTAGTATTCTAATTAACGGATCTAGGGCGATAGGATATTAATATCTTTCTTTATTAATAATATACCCCTAGACTTTTTCAGCCCCTAAAATAGTAGTAATATCGATTTTCTATAACTCCTAATTACTTTTACCCTTTAATTTAGGGATCTTTATATTATTATTACCTCCTATTATACCTAAGAGTAATATAGATAAGAAGTAATTAATATTAGGGATTTTAAGGATTTTGCTCCTAAAGTAGTAGTATAAGAAGCGTAAAATACCGCTATTTCCTTAACGGCTTTCTAGCTCGCCCTAGGAATACGCTAAATAAACTATATAATAAGTATATTATATACCGGGCTTATAACCCGTTAGTAACGTCCATAGGTATGGTTCTTCTATATATTAATATAGTTCATTAAGGAGTAGTAACTATGGCAGTTACCAGCTATGTATTATCTCAAGGGGCTTGCCCTAGCCCTAAGCCAAGACCTGCTTAGTAAGCCAGGCTGACGGGGAATGGTAGTTGCAATCCAACGAGAACCACATAACCGGAGCCATTGCTGCAAGGCTGAGACGGCGTTTCCGTAGGTGAGAAAGTAGGCGAGAAATATCAGTAAATTGGAGAGATAGGCTTTGAGCCTTATTTGCCAACGTGTAGACAGACGTGTATCGCCTTGCAGCAAATTTTTCCGTGATGCCTGTTGGTATATCTTGTATTGCCCCTCCCTGTAATTCATGTCCTTTCTTTCCTTTCGAAACTGATACATTTCCTCCTCTTAGGGTGTTTTGCCTGATGCAGCTGTCCGAAGCCTTGAGACAGCACCTTGGGTTGAAAAAGGCTCGATTCGATCGTAAGGGGACCAACCTGATCTTGATATGAAGTCAACGCCGTCTGGTCTGATAGATTTGCATGGGATTGGGCAGGCGCAAAGGTCCGAAAGCAGGTCGCAAAGACACTATGCAAGACCTATAGCTGTGCCCCTCGGACTTTCCAGCGCTTTGCAAATGAGGTGGGCCTGGTGACCGACTTACTAATCTAAGATCAGCTACCTGAGCGGCCGTCGTGACTTGGATCTTCGAAGGTCTAATGCTTGGAAAGGTATTGCTCGTGAGCACTAGAGAATGTCAATTCCCCAATCATCATTGAGACAGCTGCGAACCTGGCAAAAGTATATTCTCAAATGAAAGGAAGGCTTTCAAAGGATGGTTAAGGCGAAGAACCTCAGACTCTAAAAGAACTAGTGGAAGTTATGGCCAATTGAATGCAGTATTCCAATATTCTGTTTTTGACCTTTGCGGAGGGCCCATCAGGTTGGCTGTAAAGCGTTGCACGCTGTCGCTCCTGTTACCGCCATCTCTTACGTCTCTCTTGACCCTATCACCAGCGCTGCGACCACCGATATGCCTTCCCAGTGGCAAAAAATCCTCATGTTATGAGATGTCCGAGCACATCATGGGTCCTGCGATCCCGTGACCCGAAACGAAGTATGAGGTGTGAAGGCATGGGACCAGGTAAAAGCCAATAAGCGGCCTTTTGCTGTGAAAAATTTGATGCCCTTCAAAGGTATAGCTCTTCAGAAAGGACCTCTGCTGTGGGCCTAACACATAGAAATTAGTCTTGGAACCTTCTGGGATTAGGGTCCACGCACCTCGAGCTTCAACGATGGCAGATGAAGGGCGCTATGTAGTCGCTCAGCTAAGGAGCCAACAACCCATCGCACGAGGACATCATTTCCCATCTTCGTTCCATGTGATAGGGACCCATTTTGAGGACGTTCATCATCTTTTCTATGACTTTCGCATCATTCTGGAGCTCAGTCGAAGAGTCAAGATGCTTCCCTCCGTCCGTACGTGTACCCGCTGAGCCAGAGAGTCGGGAATCTGCTGACTAAATCTGGTATCCAATCAATGACATATCCCCTTGTAGCCGATCGCCTTCATCTGATTCCATTATACGAACACAACTTCGTCTCTTACGATTCCGTTCAATACGAGCGCTCGTCGTACCGACCACGTCAACCTACTGACTGGGGATGGAGATCTTATCGACTTCACCTTTTCTTCTCTGTTGAGTATGAGCTTCGTTTGCGCATTTTTTGTCGCGTTCCATGGCTCTTACCACATTTAAAAAATACTCCTTTACTCCCAGTGCTAACGAATCAAAGCTCATAGGTCAGCTACGCTGTAACACTCTCAGAATAACATGCTTATACCTTGAGTCTAGAATTCATCGCGTTAGCTCGACTCGCCTTTCCCGCCATTGCTTTTCGAACCTTCCCTCCCTGGCCTCCTTTGGGTGCGACCGCAGGTTTCGCCCTCGATGGAATAATAATCCACCAGCGTCAGGAAGCCGGCCTATAACAATCATCGCCCAAGAGGCGATACAATATCTGGAATGTTGCTAGGTATATCAGATGAAGGCCGCACTCTGCGAAAAGAGGATTATTTGGAGGATCTTTGATACCTACAACAACAATCAAGAGGACGAATAGGGGAGACCTTTCGTCAGAAGCCCATGAAGAGAAACACTTTGCGAGAATATCATTCACGAGTCTGCGCCAGGATGGACAAAAATCGCGCTGGTGGGCAACATCTTGGGGCATACAACAAGAATAGGACAACGAGTTGGGGAAATCCCTAATCTGAATTTCTCAGAAGTCCATCAATTTGTGTGATGGTCATGGCTCTCAAGACCTCCTGCGGCAACAGGGTGACAGTGTCCGACAATATCGCTGTGCCACCGTTCAACCTTGCGCCTTGCCTACAAAGATAACTCCTACAAGTGCACAACACTGTACAGAATACAGTAGATCCTGCAGTATTCTCGACTTGAGGGGCTTGTTTCAGTTCCATCATTATCATTTGATCCAAAACTAAGCCCTTGGCTTGGAACACACCGGAAAACCTCAATGTGACACTTCGAAAGCAAGCGATTGAGGTCTCGGCCCCGACACACGCAGCTTCACAATTCCTCAGTTAAAGTTTCGCAAATTTGGGTGTCGCCACTCTGAATCATGCTCGCAACTATTGAGTCTACCCAACATGAAGATCGACGCGCTTTAGCGGCGACTGGAATGCCGATCACGACTCTCGGGTGATGTGAGCTCTTTCGGGAAGACCCCCGATGCACGGCACATACACAAATGTGTCAGTTTTGTTTTGAGATCCATGCTAGGTCGTTCACTCTGATCTTCATTTCTTACCTTTTTCTTTGCACATCATAAACTCCTCCGAGACATTCTCCGCCCCTTTCGAAATTCTAGGCAAGTGTAACGTCACATAGCAACCTCTCAACGCTGCATGACCGTTTTCATTGTGCCACAAGGCTGCTGAGCGACCAATCAACAATTAACCCGAACCTGGGGCTGAGGAAGATCCTGCAGATTGGCATCCCTCCCGCCGTTATTCCCCACATCTTCAGTTCTGTTGCATCCCCTGATATCCTCCATGGAACCCGTTATTCCACGTAGATAAGTAAAGAGCTTGGGTTGCACCCGGGAGATGTCAATGTACACCACCCAACATCATGCCACCCCTTGGTGCACCCACTTGAAGGAGCGACTTTGGACCCACGCTTTCAGCTTCACAGCCTCGGAGGCAGCGTAACTCGACGTCACGCTCACGAATCTCTACTTCGTTGATGTTATTTAGTATTGATGGCACTTCGCAACCCACTAAGGGCGCACGGGTCACTTTGTTTCACAGTTTATTCTGATATTACGCATAACAGAATGCGATTCGTTGTGTTCATTTGAGAGAACGGACGATCCTTGATTTCCGGGGGACGGAGTCTGTGTTTACACAGACCCTGGCGATTGGATTGTACGCACCATGCAGGTTTGTTCCAAGTGTGTAGTCCTTTCGGTATAGCTAAGAGCGAGCGCCTACTCTAGAGAACACTTGCGAAATAACGTGGAGGGATCAATTGTTATACTGGATTCAGTAGACCCTGCGCTCTGTTGGAATGCTGGTAGGATGGTGCGGTCAAGGTTGGATAGAGAAAACCACCTTCATTCACGTAGCGCTTATCGTGGTAGATCATCAGATAGGCTCTTTTCTTTCCGACTCATTATGACGCTTCAATACTTTTAGGGGTAATTACCAAAGATTGGACTCGCAGTCAGTACTCGTATTGAATAGGGCCAAAGTGCTTTGGGGCCGAGGCACACCCTGCATATTTTCGACTTACTCTCGGCGCAGACTTACCGATTGGCTCTCTCTCGCCCGGACATCTCCACTGCATAATCGGCGGTGTGCTGATTGCGATCTGCATAGATCAGTGTGGTTCATGACTTTTTTTCGATGTGCAGAGAAAGCCTGGCCTCCCAGTTTTTCGAGACGATGAGGCTGTATTTTGCCACGAGAACAATTTAGCAGTGCTTGGGGAAGCTCGTCGACCACTATCTGACGAGGCTGCTGAGTTCTTGCTGGAGACCGTTGCTCGCATATCATTGCGCACGGATAAAGTTCAGCCTGTTTATCCATGACCTCGCTGCATTCGCCTCCCCCAACACGCATTTTACAAGCCATCAGACACACATCAGGCCAAATTACCACACTTTATGTCGAAGTACTCCAAGAGCCGAACGCGATAACCTGCTCGTAAAATGTCTCAGCCTCCATCCACAGTTGTACATCAATACTCATGTCGCTTGATCCTCAGCTCCCCCATGCGACAGTATGGTAGTAATCTGGACGTCCGCACGATCATCGTTATAGTCTCGCAGGATGTACTGTTCTGAGCTTGGAACACCCTGCTGGTTGAAAAAATGGCCCTGGGTTTCAAAGCGGCACTGAGATGCGGGCGGAGTCGATGGAGGAAGAAGGACCGCTAGAATTCTGACACTACCCACGTGAGGTAACTGATCTCCGATTTCTGCATTCCGATCTTTTAGGCTGTGTGATTGTCAAAGTGAGGCAAAGTGGCAATACGTGGCACACTGCCCATGATAAGCCAATTGGCGTGTCTCATATCGGCTTCGTGGACCCAATTGTTGATGTAGCGCCTGCGAGACTAGAATCCTTGGTTCGCGAAGAAATTGATCAACCCTAGGGCCTAGGCTGAAAAGCTAGTCTAGCTCCTCGGAAAGCTTCGATACTGGTTTAAGCAAGCCTGGCGCCCAATGAATTTGCGCTAGATCCAGATGGGGGAATGTGTAGTAAAGTGCCACTTTTGCGTACCATTAATCATATTGCATGTATATGGTGAATACTCGGAGACCATATGTTGTGCAGACCGTTAGACGAAGGATTCGTGGCTTAGTCATGCATGACATTTACCTATGCACAGGGTGGGATCGAGAAGAATTCAGAGAGATTCCTCGTGCATATTCAATTTTGCGAAAGGATTCGACGTGCATGAGAGGAGTGGCCGAGAATGGTGCGGTGAGGGAAGAGCTATGCGGTGTAACATTCTGTCTGAGCTTCGAGCATTCTAGTGGCACAATCGGACACACTAACTGGTGGTGGGAAGTCTTGGTCTTGTTTGGAAGGGAGATAAGGAATGGCTCTTGCTGGACCGGGCCGAGGTATCTCTGCATCTTGCATGTCCAAGAAGAAATGTCATGGAGCTGAACGACCTTTTGATAGGTCATTAAAGGGTTAGAAGGTTCTTAGAGCCTCAATTATTGCTCATATCGAACTTGAAAGTGCTTAGCGCTTAGATCATGCATGCGTTGCGAGATGCACGAACATTCAACAACGCATGCCTCATGCAATGCACCATGATTAAGTGTTCTTCCTTTGATATTTCTTTGCGCAATATTACGACCTTGAGACTCTTTTGCGCTTACAGCTCGAACCAAAGATAGGTTGGAGTGAGGCATGTCTCTGGTATTGATCAATGGTTATCCTCCACGTCGTGGGCGGTGCGGTGAAAGACCAGAGGAGTTTTCGTCAGTTATCATTGGTTTGTTCGTATAGGCGCGCTTAGTCAAGCATTCTCTTCGCAACTCCCCTGATTATGTCAGCGAGCCTGCCAAGACTCGGTAGCTCAGGGATGCAACCTTTGAAGATAAGGTCCACGCCGATGGGTGTTTCCTACCCTAGCTGGGGGGAAAGGAAAGAGCCAGCCCCAGCCACATATAAGGTCTTCGAGCGCTTGAAACACATTCCAGAACCCCCTTTAATTCCGCCTTGGCAGGCTATAAGGTGTTGGCGCGTGTTCCTGAAGCAAATCATGCATTTGAAAGGCACGGCACACACTTCTAGAAAGGGAGACTGGGCTGATTCTGGTCCGGAGCTGGTAAGGTGAAATACCAAGAAAATTTCTTTGATTGGCTGACACGTGCATAGTGTACGGCATGACGCATAAATTATGGGCGGACGACTCATCGGCATTGTAACACCTGAATATAGCCACCTAAATAACGTTTGGATGATGGAGGATACTCAGCCCTCTTTTGGAATTTGGGGCGGTGTGAAGGATCGAGATGAAATACTATCCACTCGTAAGTGACTGGGCAGCCGACCGTTGCTAGACGTACCGACCGAGGCCTAGAATAGTAATGATCAACAGTCGCAGGATGGGAGTTTGTGGTGGTTTTTTCGAAAACGAGAGCGAGGGACGAATGAGGCTCTGTCTTGCAGCGTACGGTCCCAGGCGACACTGTTGCGCTAGTCAAGGGTAAAACCAGTGAAATATAACATAATCGCTCCCTCCTGGCGGCCTCTGTCCACCAATTTTGAGACCCAAAAGAAAACCGAGTACCCCAGCCATCCTGACTTTACCATGACAACCTCGCCCAATCCAGACAGCTCTTTAAGCAACTCAAATGGCGACGAATCCGGCTCCGGAAGCTACCAGATCTGTCCCAGGGGTAGAGCCATCAAGTCTTGCCTCGAGTGCCGACGACGGAAAATGAGATGCAACAGATCACAACCATGTCAAAACTGTAGTCGCTTTTCAAGAGCTTGTGTGTATCTTCCTTACCCAGACTGGCCCCAGATCTCAGCAGACAGTGTCTCTCGCCAGATCAGTAACAAAAGCGAGAGCCCACCTCTTGCGTCTTCAGATGCTAAATCACGGAAATATCCCGATTCGCAAACGCCGCTGATGATGAGCGGCTCTGAGAGCGAGCCCGATTTACTTATCTTACACGACGGACTTGGTACGGGCTTACATATTGGTAGGCTGGCCATCAATGAAAAGCTCGGTGGCCTGTTTGGGCCTCAAGCTGCGCTCAAAGTGAGTTTCTCTCCTAATCTAAGCTGCCTCGTCAAATAATACTTGACATTATCATTCCATATTACCGAGCCTCACGGCTGACCAGACTACAGGTCGCAGGGGCCTTGTCGCAAGACACCGAACTAAGCCATAAGTCTACGCGATCATTTGAGTCGGGGATCCCAGGCCTCCAACAGCTAGATGATCCCTACTGGACCCGAACGGCCATCCATATCCAGCAAACGGCCTCGTTGGAGCCGCCCAGCGGTCTCCTTCTGAAAGCCCCGCAATGTTCCAAAGAGTGGGAATCCTACTTTCCGTCTCTAGAACAAAGCAATTTGCTCTCCAATCAGTACTTCTTTGCGGTGGATCCACTGGCCCACTTCATCCACAAGCCTACATTAGAGCTGGAAGTTCACAGCTTTTTCTTTGCTCCGGAATTCATCGAGCGAGCACATTCTCTCAGAGCACTCCTGCTTGCGATCTATCTGGCAGCTGCAGTCAGCCTGTCGTCCACGCAATGCCAACAGCAATTCTATACGACCCAAGATTTGCTGGTGGCAAAGCTGAAGATTGCGACCGAGAAAGCTTTGGCCGATGCAAACTATATGAAATCGATCAAGCTGCAGACGCTGCAAGCCTTCACAACATACTTAGTATGTTCATTGAACTTAGCCAAAGATCAGAGCTAATATTTCAAAGATGCCACAATTCCGCGCCGAAGTCACAAGTTTAAACAGCAATCTCGTAGGCGCGCTCGTCCGACTCGCACAATGTGCAGGACTCCAATGCGACGCGGTTGGCTCAAACATGACCCCAGAGGAATTCCAAGTGCGAAGCCTTTTGTGGCATCAAATCTGCTTTCTCGATCTTCACGCCGCGGAAACTCAGGGACAACAGCCAAAGATACGAGCCGATGACTTCAACACTCTTCGACCGATTGAAAGCGACGACGCGACTTGTGGCTATACTCTTGTCTCACGATCCTCTACCTGGACGAACGCAACGTTCTCTCTAATGAGGTCCGAATGCAATGTGGTGCATAGAATAATTTTGGAAAAAGGGGTATCCATCGACAACAAGACCATAAAATTGGCGACATTTAGACGCTTAGTGGAAAGGCGAAAAGGAGAGATCGAAGAGAAATACCTCAGCCGTCTCGACGAAAATCAGCCAATTCAGCGCTGTGCGAAATTAGTGGGAAAGATCCTGACTGGCAGATTCAACGTAATGCTGCTGTACAGATATTGGAAGGAGACTGAAGACACGGATTTTCAGCGTGAAATCAATGATATGTACGCTCGCTTCTTTCGCATATAAGAATTTCATGTCAGGAACAAACACTGATTAGAGTACCAGCCTCATTGAAACCTCCCTCACTCTCTGCGAAAGCGCCGCAGCACTCGAAACTGATACCGATCTACAACCATGGGCTTGGTATGCAGGCGCCTATCAACAGTACCACACCGCAGTGCTCCTCCTCATGACAGTCCATCGCGATCCCTCAATGCCACACGCTGATCGCATCAATCGCACCCTCGACCACGTTTTCGGACGAGGGCCCGCAATTTCCAGCGTCGAGAGAAATCGAGACTCGCTGCGACTGCTAGCAGAACAGCTAAACAGCATGCACCGATCAAGGAATATCAAAACTGCAAGCCTAGCACTCTATCAATCACCAGGTTTGCCAACAAATGAATTGGCACCGGCATGTAACATGGTGGATGAGACCCAGTGGATGGGTGGCTGGCAGCCGACTATGAGCTTCCACCAGGAATATATGAATACGCCGGGCCACACACCCGACGAAATTGGCGAATGGTGGGATTATCCACATGCGCATTCCACGTCTGAGTATCCGACTGATGAAGGGGTCTGGGATGGAGAATTTGCGGTGCCTAACGTGATCTACTAAGTCCCCATGTTTTGAGGTGTAGGAATATGTGTCGCTGTTTATGGGAAATTGATACCAGGGAGACCACGATGGGTAAGATGTACGAAGAACGTCAATCGAGCTATGTACTATCAGATCGACGAAAAGTATCTCTTGCTATTGCTTTCTCTTGCTCATTCATTCCAATCTTCCAGCCTACGATCTCTTGTTAAGGGATACTGTTTTCCCTCGCCGCCCACTACCCTCCCTCTTCCACCACATTGTCAAAGATGCGCTCCCCGTATCACTCACAACAGCGTTCTCTCATTTCTCTCATTTCTGACTCCCATGCGCCTTTCATTCCTCCTATTTCTCCTCTCGACTAGTCCAGATCTTTGCGACCTTCAGCCTAGGCTAATCGACAATTAAATCCGGTCCCACAATACCGAATCCGCCCGTCATTTGCATTGTTTCCGTCACCGATAAGAAACTCTCACACTGCACTTCTCCAAAACACGTTTTTCTTTGTACGGCACGACCAACAGTAAATGAAACCGTAGCAGCGTTCCTAGTGCTATATTCTATTTCCAATGCCTGCTGTGGCCATAGGTGCAAGGAAAGGTTTTTGCTTTCTGGTGAGGAGGTGGGAGCCGGTGAGGAGAGGGCGGAGAAAATGGCTGTGATAGGTTTTTCGGCGTTCTTCGAGTTATGGAGCGTGGAGTGGAGGGAATGGGGATGATTTTGTGTGTGCCACCTGAAAGAGAACAAAAATGTGTCAGTGATCGCAGATGAGGTAATGTATGTGATGGTAGGAAACATCAAGCGGGTTCCGAACCAATGCCAAAGATGGTCTGGTGTACATGTACATAATCTCCTTCAATGGTCTGTTGCTTCCAAATGTCCTCTGTTAAGTCCTTTCCTGTTTTGACAAATCAAGTAAGTCGACGCGCGTGCGGACCACTACCGCTAAGAAAGCAGCAAGCGAGCTTCAAAGCACCCTTCTCCAGGATAAATCGAGCTCTTGAAGAAAGAGACACAATACCCAGCCCTCACCGCATCGACCATGCAACGAAAACGTACATCCTCCCATCGCCCCAAAATCGCGACAAAACGCGACCCCACAATTCCATCTCCGGATATGTAGCGGTGAAGATAGGAAAGAAGATGCTGTGTGCTTGATTTTCGTGCTTGATGTCGTCATGTATCTAGAAAATGGTGGAGAGCCAATCAGGCTAAGGCTTGGCAGGGATCTATATGCACAATTGCCCTTATTTATCTACCTAGATCCACGAAGAAACCCGCGCTCTCGCCAATGCGCCCCTCGTTATGTAAAGGTACTGTTTGCAGTGTTGAGGCTCCTCCATACGCCATCTCCGCTTTCGCATCCGTGGGCTAGCTCAATTGTACATTCGAGTCCCTCTAACCGCCAGCGCTTACTCAATCTGGTCTCCGATACGATGCACCTCCTTGGATCTCAGACGCCTTGTTAGGATAGGAAGCTGTCAGCATGTATCCAAACTAAGACGAGAATCAACATGTTATTCGCAAAGGAGAGAATGTCTGTGAAGAATGCACAAGATGGCACCAACCAGAAAGCTGGACCATTGTTCCTCCGGAGCAATCTAGCCAAATTGACTCGTTCGTCCCAAGTACGAGAAAGACAGAAACCGCATCTGATATACGCCCTCCAGCCACTGCCTATGTGGCCGCCTCCCCCTCTCTCCTCCGCTACTCCCAAGCCTAGACCTTCTGAACGTCTCCGCGATCTCGACATCGATAGGAGTTCCAAACCTCATAACCGGAATACGTACTTCCAGATCTCCAGAATTTATTGTCTACTCTCTCAAGCATCTTGCGCTCCATGTAAGAATCATCAGTTCAATTATAGCATTTTACAGCGACGTGCCAGGCTTCCTGCGTATCTTCGCCTTCCCAATCGCTGCGACAGACAGCTCGGTTGGGTAAAATGTGGCGTTTACGGGGTACCATACGGTGGTCGAAGAGAGTCCTGTCTGAGCATTGGCCAGGTTATTTGAAGAGGGACAGATTGGTTGTACCACTTTTCGTGGTCTAAGGTCTGCGTTGCTCACCAAATTCTCAAAGATCTTGCTCTTGATCTCAGCGCTAGCTAACGCATGTATACAGACTGGAAGACCATCTCCACTCCCATCAAGCCAAAAGTCACTGGCTTCAGCCACATCAAAATTGTCGTACCCGACACCACTGCCCTGCGGGTACACTGGCAGATTTGGATACATCTTATCGGGTGCGAAGCGAAGGCAGGGACATTACCGCGGGCGATGAACATGGAATCCGAAGGATTTGTGTTGGTGACGCAGTTGAAGAGATATTGGTTGAGTTCCAAGAGCACTAGTGAAGGTGTTGAGAAAGATCTGAAACGACGGGGGCGTGATTGACGTCTTTGTGTGGTTTGTCCCGGCTGGGACCTCAGCCAACGAAGTTGCGATCACCGCAGTACAAAGTCTCGCGGCTCTATATCCCCCATCTCAAAGACTGCCTCCGATATTGCCCAGGCGCCCTTGTTGGTATGGTCTGACATCCTCAACACAAATTTCACAGGCTCTGCTTATTGAGACTTAGACTTGCATGTAGCTTGAAAACTAGCATGCGAAGACTAAGCGACAGTCATCTTGGTGCATTGAAAGCGGGGTTCTCAGGCTTACCGCTACAAGTACCGCTACGAGTACTGTCACGGAGCGGGTCGGTGCTTACACGCATATGAGGTAGGACACTTCCGGATCAGCTCTTCGAAACGATAGGTGAGATTCTGCTCGTTTGATATGCGAGCATGTAATCAACATCGTAAACATCACTTTTCAAAGGTCATCCATGCCCTATTCCTCGCATCGCAACATCATTTTCTCCAGCGCGGATAAGTCAAGAGCTACCAAAGATGCGCACTGCCTCGTCAGTCTATCGAGTCTCCTGTCTGTCTGCAATCTGTCTTGGCCTTTATATACCGGCACCTCTACTTCCGAATTTCAAATGTAGAACATGGTATTCTTCAAAGGTCCCTTGACCTGCACGTGCTCATCTCGAGGATCCTTCCCTTTCGGATCACATTCTGACTCATCATCTTTATCCTTCTTCACAACCCTGCTCTATTTCAACGTTGCCTTGCTGGTGATCTCCCGCTCTTTTTGCCTCAGGCTTATTCCACCCACTGAACTTCCCCGAGATCGTTCTTGGAAACGCTGTCGCCCCACCCTGAGATTTGGATCTCACTGGAAGTTGCTTGCTGGGGTTTCCAGCTGCGATGCCTTGCGGTGACGGTCCTTTGCCCTGTGTACCACTGTCCGCATTGCCACTATTAGTCCCAGGATTGATGTGCCTACTGAGATAGTATCTTCCCCTCTCGCACGCAATGTTGGCGTAGTAAGCCGGCAGACAGATACTGGCGGCTTTGGTAGCTCGACCAGAGAGGTTGCACAGGTTGCGCGTTAGGTCCTCGATAACATCTGCAGCAGAGGAGGAGCCTCTTGGGATTCAATATTCCGTGAAGATCTCATTAAGCAAGACGATGTAGTGCGCTGGACGAGTCTCTGTTCACCACATAGAACTCTACAGATCTCTCTCATATGCTTGAGGTCTTCTTTGACTGCTAAGTAGGAAATGAACCTTGTCTTTCTCGCGTTGCTAGAACTTCCTTGCTAATGTCTCATCATCCGCATCACTCCTTGTGACGTCCCACACATTCTTCAGGCCTTTGACAGATATCCCACTCTTAGTCAAGGTTGCCTGGAATTCGGTTACCTTCGACTGGAAGCATACCTGCGTAATGTGTTGATCTTCCCGGTGGGTGTCCAAGAATATCTTTAGACAAGACCCGTCGTGCAGGCTCCCTTGACCAAAAATTCCCGTGTCCTTCATGTTCCAGCTCGCTTTGCATGGTATAGCAATACTGCTGCCTTTATACAAGACTTGAGGTTTAGAGAGGACCCGAGCTTCAATTTGTAGCATTTTCTTGGTCGCTCTGATCCCGAATGGCCCCTTTATATGGTTAGTCAAGATGACCCGTGCAAATCAAAGCTAGTGGGCGAGAAGTACCAATCTTGGGTTTGTTGCGGGATCAAGGCCCACAGCCCAAAAGCCTGCATCGAGGATTGAGAGCGTGTTTGGCCCTGGGTTGCCGACGGCAATCTCGATCATGGTTTCTGTTTGTTTCGGTGAGAGCTTAGCGTGGGCATGCTGCCCAGGGGCCAGCGTGCAAACCTCAGGAAGTACGTAGATAGGGTTGTCTTTGTTGCCAACATTGACGACGGGAAGATCCTTCTTGCTGATAAGCTTCCGGTGGACTGTAAGGCGTTCGCAACATGGGTGTATGATGACTATGGTGCACCGACCTCGACCGTTGAAAGCGAACACACTCTCATAGCCATCGACGAGTGGCTCAGCAACGAAGAACTTCATTTATCGTCGTCCAGCTCCATACTTGTCAACAATTGGTGGATTTTACATTTACGCACCATCATTAGGAACGGCCAGTCCGAAATTAGTCTTGTATCTGACGACAGGATTTCCTACAGCGGACATTGGTCCTCCCTCGATGGCGCTAGAGGGAAGCCGTTGCGTTTTCCGACTATCGTCACCTTAGGAGAGGTCTCCCGTTAATGGTTCAAGAAGATGTTGAATTTCTGAACTATGCGTTCTTTATCATCATACATATCGGTCGCGCAACAGGAACACAAGGAGTTTTTGAGCTTAGTGATAGCCAAAGTTTATGCGAGACGCTTTGGTGAAGGTTACCTTGCAAAATTGGGCATTTTGGCGTGGGACAAGCTCTCCTTCCGCTAAGAATATGACCACCAGCCCGTTCGTCAGTAGGATTAGGGGAACCTCCGTGTAACTAATCAGAGTCTCTTTGAAGTCCGATCGCAAATTGGTCGCGGAAAGATATATCTACAGAACAATTGCAAATCTATCCCTTCTGACTCTTGTTGATACTAGCATACTGATTGTAACTCGTGTAATGAGTATGCCTTTGTACTCCCCCATTGCGCGTATTTTATAGTTTACGAAAGGGTATAATAAAAAAGCTCAGTATTGCTGTACAGAGCGAAGTCCCGCTTGCGACTGTGCCGTCGACGCATCGATCCGATCCTAGCATACATAAATGCTTCGATGTAAGAACTTCATGTCAGTCACGCGCTTGCGTAGAACAAGCCAATTGCCATCGTATTTTGTGCCTTTCTCCCAATGTATCGATTCGTCTAAGCGTCTCGTATCCCGAAGCTACCATGTTCAAGCAAGCGAGCAATGTACATATTATATAGCGGCTTACATATTCATGCAACCTCTCGTCTTGAAGCCTCCCATGGAGTAAGCCGATTTTGGCTGCGATGGGAGCGGTGTTGGCAGAACATATAGATTTCTAGGGACGACTTTTTGCCTGATCGGTCGCTTGGCGCCGTGGTAATTAGCACCGCTCTAGTCCTAGGCCAACAGCGGAGAGTTGAAACTGTGAATGCCAAGAAAGCGCGACGCGTTTTCGTTAGATGTTTATTAATTAAATGATCGAGACCGTGTCGAACGGTAAAACTCAAACGGCGCTTACCTTAGGTATTGCTTCACTTTTTCTACCTCTAGATCCAAGCCATCACATTCAGGCTAATGGCATTTGGGTATCAATGAGTGCGTTGAACTTGACCGTTACAAGATCTGCTCCTAACCGATTTTTCCATATTACCAGTAAGGTTTTCCGGCCATGAAATCGCGCTACACGGCACAAAAGCGGTTGAGAGTAACCAGACACGGATTCTCAGATTGACGGGCATCATTTCCCGACACAATCATGGCGAAAACCGATCAATGACCCAGAGACCTTCTGCTAACGTTCAAACTCCACAACAGCTTGTCATCAGCGGCAAGAAGCCCCACTAAATCTACAGGCTGAATACAAGTGGCAGCCCAGAACTCTATTCGGCCGTCAACATCCCTTGTAAGCCTTACATGTCGCGCTACTAGCTTTGCGAGGACTAATGGTAGTATCAAAAGATCTCCGGATCCTCGTTGGACGGAAAACTTCGCAGCATGAATGATAGGTGCTTCTATAGGCCTACCGTTCCTTTTGTGTTGGCCGGGAAAGCCGAAAGAAGCCGCCTGGTCATCGATTTCGGATCGCCACCGCCCTGAAGGCCGAATTTTTGCGGCTAACGTACGTCGAGATCTGTTGGATGAACACGAGAAGGCGTTCAAAAGCGAACGTACTCCTGTGAGTCGTCGAATGTCTGATACAGTCGGCAATACGCCTTCGAGAGCCGTGTGGATGGTAGCTTGAGAGCTTTCAGTGCGCTTGAGTGAGTAAATTGAAAGAAACGACAAGGACTACGCCTAGGCAAGATCTGAGATATACTGCTCTTTGAAGAATCGGTGTTAGTCTCGCTTGTCCAACAGAAGCGCAACAAGACTCTTCTGAGCTTCCCATCTCCGGTATGCAGTAGAGAGGATGTATTGGCGCGATCAAACTTCTGGTGAGCTGCGTTAGACCTGTGTCCGGCAAATCTTCGGACATATATTGCACGCTACTCCGGGCGTGCAGCCGTCTTGGCAAATCCGGTCACGTTATTCCATTTTCCACACAATCACAACACACCACTACAAAGACTGCCCCTGCCTATGGCTCCTTCTACATGGTAGTACCAAGACCAAGAGCTACCAGAGATATGGGTTTAAGCCAACATCAGCCCGCCATGGCTGAATGCTCAGCCTCGAACGATCCCACCCAGTCCTCGCCAGCCGCCGTGCCAGATGTCGCGACTCAAACCTCACCCAACACTAAGTGCCATTTTCTCCGCATCTCAACAGGCTTGTCCCCCTTGAACTGACGAATGACCCTCAAATCGCTGATTGTGATCCCCAGAGATTCGCCTCGAGATCTACCGCTACCTCCTACTTCCATACCCTTTTTGCACCTTAGACCCGAAGTACAAGGAAATGAAATACGCCGGTAGCTGCGAGTCATGGAAAATCGCCCGTCCTGGATTTTTTGGTATAGAGCAAGGTATCGCCCAGGGGGACATCGATGATACGGAAATCAACATGCACCCGGCGATCCTGAGTACGAACCGCCTCATTTATCTCGAAGCAGCTCCCATGCTGTACTCTGATCTCACAATAATCCTACGACCTGATGATATCCCGTGTTTCTCAAGACGAGTGATTCCCAACGACCCTGCAAATCTTTCTTACGATGTTTGGCGCCACGACCCTCGCACAAGCTACCTTGCTGCAAACAGCCTGCAAGTCTACAGCTCACCCGATCAGGGCGGCAACATGGAGCCACACACATTCGCCAAGTTCCAAAATGTGGAGCTATTGTTCACGAACTTTTGTGGGACCGAGGTGTCTCTGGAAATGGATCGCAACCTTCAGGCACTCCCCAATGGTGTAGCCACCCTCTCTGCCTATTATCTCAAATTGAGATACTTCAAAGATTTCTTTGAGTTACTATCAAGATCACCCTTTATCAAACGTCTGAATATTAATCTCAACCAGACGATTGTGGAGAGCAATTACAGAGAGTTCAACATGGAGTGGGAATTTGGTGAATTCCCTTTAGCCGAAGGTGAAACTGACGGGGATTGCGAGATGAGATTGTTCAAGGGTGTGAAAGCGGCGGATCAGCGAGCAGTGGAAGTCCTCTTTGAGTGCGGAGCGCTCGAGCCCCTCAAAGCGTTTCAAAACGTCAAGTCCTTCACGATTGACTTCGACGACCGTCTGCTCCCAGATATCCTTTCCGGGGATGAATACGAACCTCCACCTGCCACTGCAGCGATCATACAAAAGTTGAAGAATACCATTGAAGGCAATTGGCAGAACCACTACCCAATCACACAGACGACTTACTCATCCCAGCCAGTGACCGACTTGACCACAAGATCCGCCACCTCCAAGATGAGTAACGCTAAACTCGCTCATTTCAATTTACTTGCCAGCCTCATCCGCAAGATGAGAGAATTGAAAGAAGGCTAAGCTTCCTAAATCGACGGAAGATTAAATGGGATCTGAGAGTTGAGAAGTGAAACAGGAGACTCCTTAAAAGCCTGCACCAGAATCAGCGGATGCGAACGACGCTTCCTTGAATTGTGTCGATACAATTTACCATCTCACGTGCTTGGACTGACGCCGAGACGACATTTCCTGTGCCATGATAGCACCTGCTTGCGCGTCTTCAGTATCAGCTATGCTCCAATGAAACAATGTGAAATGCAATTCCCTGAGAAGTATCGTCAATTCCTTTAGTTGTAGTCACGACCATCTACACCTCTTTATGTTTCGCTCTACTAGCTAATCATATTCCAGTATCAAATTACTCCAATTCACCTGACTAGGCTCCACCAACCTCGCTCCATGCTCCCCACATTCGATCGATATATCTCCAGCATCCTCCTTACCTCTCGCCCCCACATCTATCGCCAAGCTTGTACCACAAAACTCCTCCATCTCCTTCACCAACTCCCTTGGCCTCTCTATCGGCACCAAGTGCCCACAATCCTCAATCACCACCATCTCCGACCCAGCAATCCTCCCACATACCTCTATATCAACCATCTCCACCGTCGTCATTTGATCCCTATGCCCCACCACCACCAACACCGGCACATTGGCTTTGCTCAGCTCAGCGGAGTGGTCGCTCGCTATACCATATGTCCACCACGTCTTCCGTGCGAGCCTGCTACCGCGCCTACAGTCTTGCACGAGGTTTTGGAGGTCTTCATGTGCGATGGATGAGGCAATGCTGACTTCCTCTCCCATCATCCCCGCCTCTTCGAACTCTCGTAGTCTCTCATAAGCCTTCCTATACCTCCCTAACATATTCTCTGACATCGTGAACGGTCCAGCTGGCACAGGTGCGATCAAGACTAGGCCTCCGAGGCCCTGCGGCTGCCGGCTGGCAACGACCTGAGCAACCTTCGCACCCATACCATGACCCACCAAAATGTATGGTCGGAGATCTAGGGAGGGTTGACCCTGCCCTCGAATCAGAAGTTCCACATCCCTTGCCATCTTCTTGATCGAATACGGATGGCGGCCATCAGTGTCGGGGTGCGAAGATCCGCCCCAGCCTCGAAGATCTATTGCCACTATCACAGCACCTCCTAGTCAGCGATTTCTTCTACGCGTGCAAGATGGTGAAGAGGTATAACATGTAATCACTTGTCACTATTACTCCATAGGGTGCGGTTCTTTTTGAGTAAATGTGAGCTGCAACGTAACACGTACCGCAGTGATTCTTGGGAAGCAGCGAGGCCACTTGCTCAAACATTCGCGAAGAACTCCCGTATTCGTGCAGGAACATTAAAAGCGGTCGTTTGCCCTCCGAGGCGGTGTTCAATACGTCTTCTGACAACTGGATTGATAGTACTGTACCCCTGGCGTTTTGCCAGTCAATTCGGTGGTGAAAATGCATGATGGGTTTCAGTATTATTGGTATCTTGTCTCATATATACTCGAAGAGTGTGGTCTTCGTTGAATTAGATCATGATGTGACTCAAGGCTGATACCAGTGAACAATGGTTCTAAATATATTCTAGGTATCAGTTTTAGCTTGGCAAAGATCAGGGGATCTTATCACTTTTGCAAATTTGCGAAATTGCCGCTCTAAAACAAGTCTTTGGTAGTCTTGATCGCCAGTCATTTAGCTCACATCATCGCATGCATTCTATCCTACATGAGCGATCCAAACCCTCTTCTCGGAAGAAGATGTGGCCTTGAATACCGATCTGTTATGTCCCATACGTGAATCAGGCTGATTTCCTAAATCAGACGTCTTATTTCCCGAATCGCTCCTAATTCAGCTATGGGACGTCCTATAGCTGAATATTACTTAAATAGGACGTTTTATAACTAAATTAACTACCCGTCCTAATTCGGGAATTACGACGTTACGATTACTTAATCGCGCCGTCTTAGTTAGGTAATTAGGACGTCTCTATTAAATAATAAACCCTAGTATACGTAAATATATACTAATTAAGATTAAACGAGATTATACGCAGCCGTTAATTTTTCTTCGATAAGTAACGTATTTTTATATTTTTTCTTTTTATTCTTTTAACGCCTAATCTCTTTTATTATTATTATTATTTTAACGTCTTTTAAAGATCTTTTTATTATTTATTAATTATATATTTCTCGCCTATAGAGCCTACTAATAAATAGTAGTTACTACCGTTATTTAATAAAAAGACGCGAGCGGCCTTTATTAATTATCTACGTTTAAAGCTAGTTAATAAAGAGTTATTTAATACTATAAAATAAACGCGTTATCGTATATAACTAATTAATAGATATTAATATTATTTCTACCGGTACTAAGGCGGAAAAAAGGGTTAAATTTAATAAAAAATATCGAGTTTCTTCCGGATATATATTTATTAATAATTAATTATATAAATAATTTAAAAAGGATTTAGAATAACCCCGTTTCGTAATTTTAAAAAATAATATCGTTAACGCTATTACTCGAGTATATATATACCTCGACTATATTAGAATTAAGAAAATATATACGGCGCTAGCTTTTTAGTACTATAGAATTAATATTAATATAATTAGTTAAATACTAGGAAGATACTATATTTATTTATAAATTAATAAAAGTAATACTCGTAGGCCGTTAAAGTTTATTATTATTTAGAGTATTTATAAACGGTATAAAGTTAATTTAATAAACCTACGCTCCCGCCTAGATATATTCACCTATCCTAGAAAGAAGATATAATAGGTATATTATATTAAGGATTATTTTTCGAAGTACTCGGTTACGTATTTAATAGAAAATAAAAAGGCCTCGACGGTAGTAATATATTTAAATGTATATATCCTTTATTTTAGGGCCCCGGATATTATATAATATAATAACTATAAAGAATTTAAAGGCGTATATCTTATTCTTTTTTAAAAATATAATATTCGTATTATTAATAGTCGTCCTAGGAAGTTATAAACTTAAGACTTAATAAAGTAAATAAATAACATATAAAAAAATAAATTAATAAAGCGAATCCTCTCGACTAGGAATAATCGCTAGGCTAGTTATATAATTTATATTATTAACTTTATAAATTATTAGACGTATATCTTACTCCCTACGGGAATAATACTATTTTAAGTATTTTTCGGGCGAAAACCGCGAACGCGTCTACCCTATAAAAAGTAAGAAAAGATTACCGAATCGATAATAAATATAGATAGCGTGCTTACGCTAGAAAAACTAATCGACGATACGGTAGAAAAAGGTAATTTTTATATAAATAGTATTATTAAAGAGCTCTTAATTTTCAAGGATATTATTAAAGATAAGAATAAAGATAAAGATAAAAATAAAAATAAAGATAAGGATAAAGATAAAGATAAAGATAAGGATAAAGATAAGGATAAAGATAAGGATAAAGATAATAATAAAGAAGTCGATAATATAAATTTAGATTCTACTATAAAGATATATCTAGAGAAATATATAGAAAAGTATACTAATCGGGCTATCGATAGCGACGTTAATAATATCCTTAATAACGACGTTAACGGTAAAGATCGTACTAATACCGGTATATATTATAGTAACTTTATAATATTTATAGATTATTTAAAAATTAATCTTAACGTCTTTTTTATTTAGGATCTTTAAGTATTTATTAAATAAATTATAAACCGAAAATTATAAAAGAAGAAATACGCGAAAAATTATAAAATTTATATATTTAAAAAGAGAGAGATAGCTAGCTTAAGAGTACCTAAATAAAACTAGGCTATTAATAACGCCTCTCGAATAAAGTATCTTATTATTAATATTAAATATAATCCGTCTTATTATATATTATAGACGTTTTAAGGATTATTAGATAAATAAATTATAACCGTAAATCTAAACTTTATTCCCGAAGAGAATATTAAGGATATATTAAAATCTATTAGTAAACGACCCCTAAAGAGATAACTAACGTTATAAATAATAATTACACTAAGATCCTTAACTAGCTATATAGAAATCTTTTATAAATATAAGAAAATATATAAAACTAAGCGAAGCTATATTTATATTAAGGTAGGCGTTAAATATATATAATACTATTATAATAACGGTATATACGAAAATATAACTAAAACCGTTATAGTATTAATAAATAAATTAATCGTTTTAATAGACCTATTTATAGATATATATAAACTAGATAATATATTACTAATAACGAAAGGAAAGGGAAAAAGAAAATATACTTTTATATAAACTATATTACTAAAGAAACCCGTAATAAAGAAAATTATACTCTTTATAAAAACTCTTTAAAATTATTTAAATATAATTAGAGTAATTAACCGGCTTTAAAGTCTTAAATTAAAATTAAAATTAAAGTTAAAACTAAAACTACGTTTAAAGAAATAAGTTAAATAAAATTATAAAGAGTAAAAAATATTAACCTAAAATAATAGGAGGGTAACTAGGTAAAATCCGGCTAAAATATAAAAATACGGAGAAAGTAACGGAGAAGGTAGTAAAGAAAACGATAATTAAAATAATAACGACAACGAGGGTAATAATAATAATAACGGGGATAACGAGGTTAATAAAAGTAATAAAGGCGATAAGGCTAGCGATAATATTAATAACGATAAAGGTAATATTAGAGTAACCGGGCTTCGGGGTCTCTAAAGTAAATTAATTAAATAATAAAATAAAGACGATAATAACGTCGTTTATAATTTAAGCTAGTAACTATATAACTTTATAAAAACTATAAAAACTATAAAAAGTATAATTTAGTAATCGCGACGTCCTATTTCCTAAATTAGCCGTTTTATTTAAGAAATAAAACGTTTTAATTTAATAATCATAACGTTTTATTTCCTAAATTAATAAAACCCCTAAATAAATATTTAATTACGTAATCGCGACGTCCTATTCATGAATATATCGTAATTCATGAATCACGACGTCTTATTTCCCAAATAAGACGGCTGATTTGGGAAATCGAAATATTCGCGTATGGGACATAACAGATCTTCTCGATAGATTCACTCCGCCACCTGCTAGCTGAAGCAGGCGGCAACCATTCGATTCGCCCTCTTCGCCAGCACAACCCAAGCCGGTTCTTCATTGGTATAAGGAAACAACAGCTGGAGATAGATGAAATTTAGCCCGACTGTGCAAATCGTCAAAAATCGCCGACACAATTGAGATGCTCCAGATTCCAGCAATGATCTACGGCAGCGCGCGAAACGCAATTTCTAAGTCCCCACCAACCTCCCCCCAACCATAACACATGTGTAGGATGATAATCACCAAGGTAACACTGCTCAAGAGAGCCAGCTTCTCCGACAAGCTTTTCTAGTGGCGATCGGCTTGAGGCAAAGAGGACACTCCTGTTTCAATTTCTTGTGGAACATTAGGCGTGTGAGGCACTGTACCATCTCGGAGTCAGCGCTGTCATTCGGGAATGAAAGAATTGAAAGTCACTCAAGGGTCCTAGTTGGATGCCGAAGGTATGACCGCATTACAATTTTACTGGACGATTTCTGGCATTTCCTCTCTTTCCCCAGGGGTTGAGGCTGAAAGGCTCTCTGTAAATGATACAATCTTGCTGTTCTGGATCAGGACTCTCGATTTCGATGCAAGGAGCGGCGCATAGAAAGCAGAAGTTTGCGAGCATTTCCCGGCTGTCGCTCGACGTCGTCATGACTTATGCCCTTTTGGGGAGAAACCCAAGCGAAGCTTTACAGTATAGGTGGAAGAAGTTCTAGAGTGATGGGGAATTTTGTGATTCTGGGACGTGTCCACTGCAAAGCTACTTTTGTTGTGCTTCATGGCTAGTTGCCTGGATATGCTACCTATAGTGAAAATGGTAACACAGCTGAGACCTTACTGCACGAGACCAGACCGAGAAGCAAGTAGCACGAGATCCATTCCCATGGATGAAGCAGCCCCGGTATTCTCCAAGCGGGCAAATCAAGCACGACCCATACCCTCCAGCAGACGACTATTCTCCAAAGCCCTTCCACCACCCATAGATTGTGTCATCGAACTTCGAAGACAGCACGCAGCCATTAGCGTGGTCATTAGCACAGACGAATTTCACGATAATGCCAAATGAGACCACGAGCGTGTACCATCCTGGACTGGAGCCTCTTCTGACAGCCAACATCGCCATCAGCAGGTATAGCCCAGCACCGATCTTGGGTAGAGCCTCAAACGAGCCGGTGCCCCAATTCCCCGAGAGTTGAATGTCTAAGAAGATCATTCGCAGGAGCTGGGCAACAACGGCAACTCCCATCACTATTTTCGATACCAATCTCTCCATGTCCCAATTCTGCGCTTCAGTCGGAGGTATCTCCCTCTCGACTTCCGCGGGTAAAGGCACTGCCGCATCCTCAGACGCGGTAGGCTCATCACACAACGCCTCGACGTACTCTTGAAACAGCATTCTTCCCCTCTTACTCCATTCTTGACACATTACAGCGTCTCCTGCCGCAAACCTCATGTTGTCAATCAACCTCAACAAGTCGGCTTTGCTAGTACCTAGCTGTATCCTGATACCGAATATGAATTCCAAGTAGTTAACCGTTCTGATATCCTGCGGCTGGTAAGATTGTTGCCTGTGGACATTCAGGACGATAGGTTGAGTACAAAAAGGGCACATATTGTTGAACCCAGGCGAGAACATCCAGCGGGCCAAACACTGAAGTCCAAGCACGTGACCACAGGCGAGCTGTACAGCCTTACAAAGGTTGGTGCCGTTTTGCTCTAGCTTAGTGTCGTATGGCTCTTTGCAGATGATACACTCTCTGTCTTCTGGGGCTAGCCCCTCAATATTGAAACCGGGGACGATACATAGGTACCGGAAGCAGGGGATTACCTCGTCGATTCGGAGGGTCGTCATGTTGATTGTGGGTTTGGAAGGTTTCGAGCTGATCAACCGAGGAGGAGGTTGGCCAAAGGTATGGGAGGAGGAAGGAATTACAACGCTGGGTGCTCTACTTCATGATATGTTCACTGGAAAAGCCCTGCAACACATATTTAATGTGACATGGTGGGCGGTGCTGAATGAATTCACTTTGGGCAAGTGTCGACAGCGGAATACTGACATCATATATTAGGGAAAAAGCTAATATCAGTCCTACTATACGGAATTATGGTGAGAACAAGGGCAACTTTTGTGGGGTTCCTAGAACAAGGAAACTATCAGAAGGAAACTGTAATTACTTTGATTTCAGTCCTACTATACGGATTTATGGTGAGAACAGGGCAACTTTTGTGGGGTTCCAAGAACAAGGAAGCTATCAGAAGGAAATTGTAATTACTTTAAACTTTAAATAACCCAACGCTATGGACTCCAGGATCATTTAGACCTTGACCTAACGGAAAATTTGCGCAACACCGTCCACAACCACTGGGATAACCGATCAACAAACCAAGGACAGAGACCATGAAGTACGCCCCCTGCCTACCCACCAAGGCTCTCTCATACACATAGTACGCCGTAGCAAGCACCCACAGAACAGCGCTGACAGCCGGCAAAGCGCCAAACATTTTCTCCTGGACACTTCGGTGAAGGCAAGCTATGAAATGGTAAACAAAACAGCCCAGTACCACCGAGACAAGGGGCCAGAAGTTGCTCCTGAAATTTGCCAACTTCTAGATTTTCACCGCTTGCTTCTTCAAAAGCCTCGTGGAAATCGAATCCGAGTCTGTCAATCTCTGTGCCTCTGCTCTATGCCGCTCCTCACCCGCATTCATGGCGTTTGCTGGGTCAATGAACCCTTCTGACCCACCACAAAGAGCATTGGCTAATTCATAGAGCAACATCTCATTCCGCTCCATAACTTCAGCCGACGCACCTTGTCCCCATTCGTGGAAGATGGCACCTTGCATTACCTTCCACAAAGCCGCTTTCCCGACGGAAAACTGGCTCTGCGCAATGTACATGAATCTTGCTAAGTATTGCAAAGTTTCAGGATCCTCTTCATGGTCTAGCTGACTCTTGTCCGTGATCTCTTTTCTACAAATCGGACAACACTCATCAGAATTCGGCGAGAACATGAACATCGCCAGACAGCCCAAGTCGAATACGTGACGGCAATTCTTAAGCTTGACGGGGCAGTTGACGGTTTCGCCTTGTCGCCAGAGGTGTTGTCTGAGTAGGGCTCTAGGCAGATGATGCATTCGTCTTCGGCGTCGATTGTGGAGGTGGGGATGAATGGGAAATAAAGAGGAAATCCAGACAGGCGAACAAGTTTGGCGCGGGCATTTTGAGATTGGGGTTTCCTGGGGAGTCGGCTTAGGAGGGTTCTGGGTCGGTGGTCTAGAGGTGGGAGTGGTTTGGGATGCGGTGAGGAGAAGAGGAAGGAGAGAATAGTTGCACACGTATACGTCAGTGTTCCACGCTATTCAAAGACGCATGATTGACACTTATCCATGAAAGGAAATCTAACAATGCATTGTCTAGGAGATGTCGTTAAAGAAATAGCCGCAATGAAAAAAATGCATGCTAGTAAGCGTTATGAGATTGCAGCAAGACTGGCACAATGAGCGCGGAGGTGCTCCTGAAATGGATGTCTCGGCAAAGAAAGGATTAATAATCGTACTAGGACAGAACTACCACCAAGGTGTCTCAGGGAAGATTTCTGCAAGCGGCTGCCGCATGATATCTAAACCTAACCTTAGGGAATCCTTGTTTTATAGCCAAAGAAATGTGTACAACGTGATTTGGTGACGGAGCAAAAATCCATTTGTTGCTGTTAAATTATCAATGATACATTGCAATCTGCAAGCGCGAAGTCAGCAGTGTACTCTCCACCTCCATTCCATGCCCATCTCCCATCCATACTCCAATACTCCTAATCCCCCACTCCCTAGCCCCTACCGCATACCAATTACAACAGACAACCAGAGCAAACCCCCCAAACCCCACTAAGTACCATGCATAAAAGCCCGCACACTCAAAATCCCCTGAAATCAAAACAATCCACCAAGAGCGACGCGCACAACCCCACCCACCCCATCCAAATGGCTCCTACCGCCAATATAGCCGCACACCTCCAATGTTGCGTCCCTGCAACCACAACCGCAGCAATCAGTCCCGCAACCGCAAGGTCAAGACGGAGAATAAGGCCAGGTTCTACTGGTCGAGTGTTCGAGATAAAGGCAGGGTTCAAGAGGAAGAGGTTGGAGATGAGGAGCATAACAGCCAGCACTCCGATCTCGCCTTTGAGTTGAGTCCAGGTTTGCGACCACGTTATACGCTCGGTTTGTCGAAGTCGAAGATGTGGATTTTCCATATGCTGAATCTCTACCTGGAGATGTCGCACAACATCCTCCTCCACCGCGGTCTCATCCATCCACCCACCCATTGAGACTCTCGGCCGACGCAAAGGCTCGAAATAAATCTCAAACAACATTAACATCCTCTCCCTCATCTCCTTAGCCTCGTAAGATCCTCTCTTCCCATACTCAAAACTTTCTAATTCCTTATACAACCTCTCGGCCAAGTCACCCCATCTGCCTCTTGTACTTCGAACAACCGCAAACTCGATCTGCACGAATGTCATCCACGCAAGCCTGCCGCTCGAATCCCACGCCCCCCAGTTCTTATCTGCTGGCGTTGCCGAAACAATTGGAACCCAGCAGTGCGGACAATGGTTCGGAAACGGAGCCGAAGTAAACATCCAGCGAGCTAGGCAGGAGATACAAATCGTGTGTTTGCAATGCAGTAGCACTGGGCGATTGAAGGTTTCTTCGCTGTCGGGTTGCCAGGCCGTGGCGGTGTAGGGAGCGAGACATACCGGGCAATCACGCTCGTCGGGGTGGAGGAGCGCGGTTGATGCGTAGGGGACTGTGCGGAGGAAAGAGAAGTGGGTTACGAGGGTTTTGGGGGAGGAGGGGGGCATGGTGATTGGTTGGGTGGTGCGTTGGTGCGTGGTTCAGTCTGGGACCTGGACTAAGGGGCTGCCCGGTATTCCGAATGATTCGGGAGAGTGAGTACTCATGATTGTTGGAGATAGTTTTTGGAGAAAGGCTGTGTCGAGGGTAGAGTGTTGATCCCCCCGTGTCGAAGCTGGGCGTTACCCCACCCCGTCACGCCATGGAGGCGCGAGGCTGATCAGTGGGGTATTGATAAGCAAAGAGGTATTTGAGGGGCAGGATCCCCAATCGATATCTTGGACGGAGGTAATGTGAATGACCTGTCGGACGATCCTGCATGCGAAAGCCTATTTGGGACTAGCGCCTAATTAGCGCCATCTCCACTATTGGACCCTCGAATTCTGCATAAAATGTCACACAAACACAAATTCGACACTATTCATTCTCATTGTTCAAAAACGTCCCTGTTCCTCAACAAAGAAGATAATAAAGGCAGGACAAAGAAAAGTTGTGGAACAATGCCGGCCTACCAGTTCTGAAACCCTAACAAAAGATGAAACGACCAATAGCATTGTCCAACTCCCGCCTTTGTCGCGTCTGCCCAAACACTTCTTTCGATACACGATAATCGCCAATATGGTGATTCATACCTTAGCCCACTCACCCTCATCCTCATGCGTATCCCCTCCAGACAAAGATACCAGTATTTCAATCTCCCAAAAACCCTCACAGCGCAACCTTCGAAAATGCGATTCCATCTACGCGCCATCGTAGACTCGCTTTCACCCAACATCTCGCCACTCATCCCCTCAGAGCAGCTAGTCGCGCGCAACGCCGCCGTTCTTGATGAGCGCTCCGACCGCATCCCACCGAAAGTGGAATTCCCCACTCCAGGTAAGAAAAAGGACCCCAAAACCGCACCCACCGACGCACCACCCGCTGACAAGAATGGTCCAGCACTAACCACCACCATGCCTCTACCACTCCCTCCAACCAAACCACCACCGGGCCCAGCTCCCGCTACAGTGACGGTGACGAGTGTCAGCACATCAACTTTGACTTCATATGTCAATATCACTTTCCATGACCTCGCTACGGATTTCGAGACGGCGACGAAGATGGTATCGACGACGTTGTTGACGACCGCTACCGTGAATCAAACTCTCACTACCACCGCCACGTCAACTCTGTCAGCGCCGGCGCACACGTTGACAGTGTCACCGACTCCGGTGCCGGAGAAGAAGCATGTTTCGACGGCTGGGGTGTTGGCGGTTGTGAGTGGTGTGACGAATTTGGCGCTGTTGGTTGTGATGTTCTTCCTTGTGAGGAGGTTTTATAGAATGTATAGAGCTGAGCGAGTGCTGAGAAAGCAGACACAGACCGAGGGGGTTGAACTGGCCGGGTCAAAGCATGTGGAGGGGGGACCAAGGTCAGTGGCGTCGGCAGATTTGGAGAGGAAGGATCAGTGGAGTGTATCATGAAGAATAGATGGGGTGGATTGTACAGAATAGACTCTCGCAATGGCTGGGCCAGAGGGAGGGATAAAAAAGCGAGACAAATTAGACGATAATCTTCGCATGCACAGACCTTTTCCAATCCTATACAAATTTTCGACACCGCATCAGATCTCTTCTGAGACAAGCTTACGCTCTCTTGCAATTGCTCCTCTGGCGAATACTCACTGATATGTTCACCTACCACTCACTAGCTCTATTCTTGACTTACCATCTAAGCCGAGGACCTGAAAGCCGACATGTGAACTACATATATCGTGCGGATAGAGCTTCGTAGTTACCTCATACATCATTGGTCAGTCTCCTTTCGAGTGCATTTGTTGCGCTCATCAAGATCCTGTGACTCTACAAATGCGGCATTGTTAACACTCCTCGTTCAAAGAGCACAGATTCTCTGCCTGCTCTGAGTATACAGTACCGGACACCACGCATAGCACATCATTTACCCTGTTTTAGTCTCAACCCAAAGCTCAGATCTCGCTGCCCAAGGCCCTCAAGTACACCATCACACCACGCCTTCGCTTCCACGTCGCCACAGTCTCGGAAGAAGTTCGTGATTACCCATAAAGGCAGCAAAACAAGACTCTTCCCAACGAGGCCATGGCGTGGCTGTAAGCAGTAGTGAACAGAGCGACTGACATTGAGCGCAAAGCTGTGAGTCTGAGACGTACGCTCACGCGGGCCTAGCAACGTAACAGTGGTCGAGCCTAACGTGGAGGAATCGAGCTTGTGCTGAAGCGTGGCCATAGAATGCAATAGTAGAATGAGCGAGGACCAATAGAGGAGGTAGAGGCGTGCAATGTAGAGTACAGATTGGGGAATCCGATGTCGGTATGCGTGCCCATTTCTTGTGTGAGTACCATCGCCACCAACCGAAAAGCTTTAATCTGACGCTTCGTGCGTTCAAACCACGCAGCGAGAGCCGTCTCGAGCCGCACGCACGAATCCACAAGCCTCTGCCACGTCGCCACAGCCTCCACATCGGTCGACAGCTTAGCCGCTTCGTCGCACTGTTCCAGAATTGTTGGCAGTGTGGTGACTAATCTCAGCAAGGCCCCATACACTTCATCACTGAATTGATTCACGCTGTTTTGCCATCTTTTCGTAGTCGAGAAGGGGCTCGGCCGTCTTGCGCCGAGTGCATCGAAAACACAGATGGTTTCAAGGAAGTGGAAGGAGATCTGGCGGCTTGCGGATGTTACACAAGGTATCGACTTGAACTTGTTGAGGTAAGAGGTAGCTCCTTCGACGTGGAACATCCATCCACGGCCTTGTCCAAAGGTATTACCTTGTAACAGTTCGTATGCCGACAACGTCAATGTTGCAGCGAAAATCTCAACGCTGAATTCAGAGCTTGGCTTCGCAATGGCGTTTCGGAGGCGTCGTAGAGCGCGAGAGTAGAGCGATATTGAGGAGTTGATGAGGCGGTGCTCACCGGTGACGTAGCTCATCTGCATGAGACAGATAGCTTGAATGGAGAGATCGAGGGTGTGGTTAGTGTTTACAAGACTTGGCATCATTTGAGACCAATGTGGGCCAATCTCGGCAGATGAACTACTTGGCACGAAAGCTGAGACGGCATTGCACGCCAATTGCTGCAGAGACATCTGGGCGGCGTTTACCTCTTGCGGTAGGAAGAATGGAAAATGGTAATCTTGAGACAATCTTTGAGGTGGTTTCTTGCACTGTTGTCGATTAAGAACCGTAGAGCCAATCACTTTTCCCTTTGACTGAGCACAACTAGGCTGTGCAAGATACTCGACCGAAATTTGTCCAGGATTCTCTGGTTCGAACCCATGACATTTGAGCATTTGATTCTTGTCGCTCTTCTGTTGGTCTCTCTCACACTGCTCATGTTTCCTTCTTCGATACGCCTGAACGTTCTTCCTAACTTGATCGCGACGCGCTTTCAGGGCTTCGTCCTCGGTCCGGGGAAGTGGTGGGCGTCCTCGAGGCATTTGGTGATTATCACGCGAGTATGTGGAGACTTTGATTTGCATGCTACATCATGTAGGTATGATTTCCGTGGATGGTGAAGGAATTGTTGGTTAAGTCGAAGCGATCGCCGCGCACTAACCGCATGGGGCTCAACTAGACTCAGAAGAGCAAGCGCATAATGACGCTGCTGCCTGAAGCTAAAAATCATGCCCGCTACATCGTTCGACCGTCCTACGAAAGAAGGAGAATCAAGTATTCCTGATCCAAAGCATGATTCTGGGACGTCTTAATTTCAGTGTGATGGGTCTCATGCCCAAAGCCTAATCGAAAAGACCGCGCCGATGCGTAAGCTTGCGGTATTCCGGTACAACTCACGTCACCGTCTTCGTAACCCCGTGACAGTTGTCTACATATGACTTCCACCGTTGAGGCGACCAGTCGCGCCGGTCGTCTGTTGGGGTCTGGCATGCTGCGGGTGCGGATGTGTGGGTGCTGCTTTTGGGGCTGGAGGGTTTGGTTGTTGAGCGTGTGGAGGTGGCGGCGTGGTGGGCGGTTGGTGTGGGTATTTGGCTTGGGGAAGTGGTGTGGTGGGTTGAGGAGGGGTGGGTTGTGGAGGAGTGGGTTGTGGAGGAGTGTTTGGAGGTGCTGTGAGTTAAGGATTGGGTTGATGAATGAGTTGACGAGTGGGTGGATGAGGGGGTTGTAGAGTCGGCTAAGGAGTGGGTCGAGGAGTGGGTGGAGGGTTGGGTGGATGAGTGCGTCGAGGAGTGCGTCCAAAGCGTCAAGGATGACTTGCTAAGTGTCGCCGACACGCTAACTATAGCGGAGGATGCTGAGGATGATGATACGACGCTGCTGGATGGAGCCATACTCAAGACAGTAGGCACTTCACTCGCTGCGACAACGCGGAAAGGAGCGGCGGAACCTATAGGCACTTGTGCCTCTGAAAGGGTTGCTATTGTGAGAGCATATGAGATGGCGGGGATGAGGCTCTTCTGGAAGGGATACATAATGAACCTAGATGGACAATGATTGACTGAGAAGTGGAGGTGCGCCGGGGCGAAGATATTTGTAGAGAAACCATTGCAAATGGGGGAGGTCATCCCATTTATCGACTTTCGACGGCGGGATTGATGCTCGTCTTCTTTAGGGCGGTTTGCCAAGATATGGAAGTCAAATCAGGGCTAGGAACAGAAGTGGCTGATGGATCTGAGTTAGGTCTTTATTACGGATAGTAGGTCTTTCGTAGCGCGTATAATTGAATGCTTCTCCTATTCTGCAAGGCTATAAGGAGTACAGGGAGCCCACTCCCGGGGAGCATAGGAGATAGAATCGGTTATACCCCTATTCCAATAATGATAAAACGTTTTTCAATTTTTTAGAATTTTGCGACACCCCACCAAATCCGAAATCGAAAAATCATAATTCGGACTACCACACCATAACCACCAGTCGTGAAGTTATAAAAATTTCAGAAGTTATTATTAAGGTATAGCTCTATTATCCACGAAATCTTTAAATAATTTAGATCTATATATATAGTAGTAGAGGGTGTTTCGTTGATTTTATATTAAGCCTTAGCGTAGGTCGGTTTAAAATCTATTTTTACCGACTTATACTAAGACTTCGTACGAAATCAACGAAAAATTAGCTATAACCCTATATATCTTAATATTTCCTAACTTAAATATTTTAAAAACTAAAGTTATATTAGAGTTATACTTTAATAATAATTTCTAAAATTTTTATAACTTCACGACTAGTAGTTATAGTATAGTAGTCCGAATTATAATTTTTAGATTTCGGATTTAGTAGGATATCGCAAAATTCTAAAAAATTAAAAAACGTTTTATTATTATTAGAATAGGGGTAAGCGAAAGTCGAGATCTAGGTTTATAAATTTTAATAAAATAATTAATTATTTCTCGCGTAGTTAGTTTATTATATCCGGCGCCGCGGTTTAATATATATAAAAAGTTATAGAATCTTTAATATTTTTCTTTTTTTTCTTTTCCCTACTATAGCGATACTACCTAATACTAGCTTTATAAATAAATCTTTTAAATAATTTATATTATATAAATAGATAATTCTACTTTATTTAAAATAATTCTAATACTTTATAAATTAAATTAATTAAGAAAATATTCGTTAAATTATAAAGTTTATAATATAAATAATAAGTTTACTTAGTTTAATAAAGTTTAAATTAAATTCTTAACCTATAATATCTTCGACTCTATTTATTAAATTTAGTTAATTTCTACGATATTAAAATCGCTTTAAATAGAGCTCTTTATTTATATAAAATTAACTAATTAAAAGAGTTATTTATAGAGTTAGTACTAGGTAGTATAGTTATAGTAGGAGAAAAGAAAAAGAATAAAAATATTAAAAATTTAACGTATATAGAAAACTATAGAATTTTTAGTATTTTTTTTTTTTTTTATTTTCCTCTACTATATCTCCTCCACCGGTACTAGCTCTATATATAACTCTTCTAATTTATATATATTATATAAGTAGATAGCTCTATTCGAGGCGATTTTAATATAGTAAAAATTAATAAAAACTAGAGAGTATTTATTAAATTATTAAGTTTAAAATATAATTATAGTAGTAAATTTACTCCGTTTAGTAATTATTAAACTAATATTTCAATCCCTAATATCTTCTATTATAGTTATTTAATTAAGTTAATTCCTACGGTATTTTAATCACCTCGAATAGAGTTATTTACTTATATAATATAAGTAAATTAGAAGAGTTATTTATAGAGCTAGTACCGGTAGAGGGGTTATAATAAAGGGAAATAAAAATAAAAAAAATACTAAAGATTCGCAAGCTTTCTATATATATTAAAAGTTATAAAATTTAGCTTATATAGAAAGCTATAGAATTAGGTTTAGTATTTCTATTTTTTTTATTTTCCCTTACTACCGGTACTAGTTCTATAAATAACTCTCTTAATTTATTTATTTTATATAAATAAATAACTCTATTCAAGGCGATTCTAATACCGTAGGAATTAACTTAATCGAATAAATAATATCGAAGATATTAGAGATTAAGAAATTAATTTAAGTTTTATTAAATTAATAAAGTCTACTACCTATATTTTAAATCTTTTAATTTAACGAATATTTTCTTAATTTATTTAATTTTTAGGGCGTTAATATCGCCTTAAATAAAGTTATTTATTTATATAAAATTAGTTAATTAAAGGAGTTATTTATAGAGTTAGTATTATAGTAGATTTTGAAACTATTAATTTTACGCGCTAAACGGATAACCCGTATACTTTATTTAAATAAAGTAACTACTAATATTAAATAAGTAAAATATAGATATAAATATATTATGAATTTATTCTAAATAGTTAAATTTAAAATTATATAAATAGTATAGTTTAATAGAGCTTTACCTCGTTATCGCTTCTTTATTATTATTATAGTCGCCGTCGTTCTAGAGTTTATTCGCGCCTTAATCTAGTATAAATTCGAGTTAGGATATAATATTAATAGTATCGCCGCCGGCCTTTATAATATAAGCCTAATTACGTTATAAAGGATAATAAGGATATAGAGGCTTTACGATACCGTTTTTATACCGAGTAAAAACGTAGGAGGGCGACCTAGGAAGATTAACGAGCTTTTAAAATATAAACTCCTATATTATTTTATTAAGCGACCTATAATTTACCTAGACGAAATAATTTACTTTTTATTAAACGAGTATAATATTACTATTAATAAAATCGTTATTTAATAATATTTATACCGTTTAGGATAAAATAGGAAAATTTAGTAAAAAGTTATTTATAAATATAATTAGATTTTAAAAATAACTTAGTTCGTAAAACTAAAGAGGTAACGAGTTAATTAATTAATTTTTCTAGATAAAAGTACTATTTATAAATATACTAGTATATTCTAAACTCTTATATATAATATCGATATAATTAATTTTAATAGGCGATAAGAAGTATAACTAGGCCCTTATTAATATTATATTATTAATTATTTAGAGTTTATATAGAAGTAGGAGGTAGAGTCTTTTATTTATATATATTATTAACGGTTACCTCGACTAGATTATATATTAAAAGTTAATTACGACGGCGATATTTAATAATTTTATCGAATATAATATACTCCCTCGTTACGGTCGTTTCGAAGACGATAACGTATTAACACGGGGTCAGTATAATAATATATAATATAAAGAATATTAATTATTCTATAGAGAATTTGATTTTAATATATTAAAATCCTAATATTACCCTAGTCCCGATAGAGCTAGCGGTAGAGTTTAACCCGCCGTTTTAATAGATATTTATAGTAATATTCCTATTAAAGTCTACCCCGTAATAAATCGCCCTTTTTAAAAGAAAGAAGTTAACGCCCTCGTTAATATATTTATATAGGGTATCGTAAATAATAATATAAATAACGTCTATATATAGAAGTAAATAAATAAGAAATATATATTCTAAATTATCGATTAATTACGGGTAGGCCTATAGAGTTTTAAAGTTTAACGTAGAGCCGTAAAGTTTTTAAAATCGCGATAACGAGGTAAAGCGATAGGGGGGTATAAAGATAATATAAATAATTAATAGTAAAAACTATAATATTAATAAAATAAAGGTATATATATATAGTATTATAAAAGTATTAATACTAAAGGACTAGGGCCTTAAATATATATTAGAAAAGTAAAATCTTAGTATAAATCTAGCTAGTTAGGGAAAGTCGTTTAATAATATTTTTAGAATTAAAATTATTTTAGCGCGGAGCTAGTCCCGATTCGATTAAATAATTATATAATTAATAGATTATCCGAAGTTCTTTCCCTTATAAATATACTATCTAGTTAAGAAGTAGCGATAATAAGGGGTATATATCTAAATCTATATAAAGAAATATATAAGTAATATATTATTAAGATATTCGGGTTATATAACTCTATATATAATTAAACGAATAATTTAAAATTATTAAAAAGTAGTTTTACCGGTTCTCGGTATAATATCTTTTTAATATTATCGTAGTACCCGTACTCTAAATAGAGTTTAATAAATAGATTTAATATAACGGTTATTTCCTAATAAAGATAAATAAAGAGCGATAATATAAAAGAGAAATATAATTATACTTCTAGAGTTATCGACCCTAGAAAAAGAATTTAGTTTAATATCTAGCCTATTATTTATATTCTTTAATAAATTCGTCCGCGAAAATATTCTTAATATTTATCTAACGGTTTTATATAAATCCCTAGTTTTTCTAGGATAAAAGATATTCGGTAGTATAACCCTTCCTCTTTTTAATAACGCGGTTATCGAGGATATACTCTAGTTCTTATTCTAACTCTAAATCGTCTCGCTCGGTTTCTACTACTCTAGGGTTAATAGGCCGTAGATATTTAAAAGAATTTTAATCTAATAATAAATACTACTCTAGTTATATTATTAAAAATATATTATAAATCTTTTAATTTCTTAGGATATTAAGGCGGTATACAAGCCTATTAATATAATTAAAAACCTTAAATAAACTAGTTATTTATTAATTATATTTACGACTAGTAAATTTATTTACCGGAATATTATAATTTTTATATAAACGTAGTAAGGCCTAGTCCTCTTTACGGAAGTATTAAAGATAATAAATATAATTATAATACTCTTTATCGTATATTTAAATAAAGATAATTATATTCGAAGTTTAAATATATATTAGTTCTTTTAGTAAAACGTTATTCTCTTAACTTCCTAGGTTTAACGCGTTATTAATAATAAAACTAAAAACTACTTTATTTAAAATATAATTAATAAATTAAGAAAATATATTATTATATTATATAATTATAAAAGGTAGTACTTCTTCCTAGGCTTTAGAGTTTTATAAAGTAGCGATCTAGAATCGTAATATAATTTTAATAATTTAATTTATATACTCGCTTAATTTATTCGTTTATAAATAATAAATAATAAAGAATATTGTCACGGGGTGGACTCTAGTATAGTATTACTAGGCTAAACCTCGGTACTTCTATATTAGGACTAGCGCCTTGGCTAGATTCTAGTATATTAGGGCCAAATCCTCTATAGATAATTAATATCTTTTACTAAACTAATAAAACTATATATTCTATATATATACCTTAATAAATAGTAGTAACGGTTTACACCGATTACTTTGTCTATTAAGACGCTTTTATATACTTTATTTAATTAGTAACCTAACGGTTCTATTTATCTTAATATAAGAAAACGCCTACCTATTTTAGACCAGTATTTATACGGTCCCTTTATATCCGATAAACTCTAGAAACGACCCTTTTAGTAGGCCTATTATTACTATTACTATATTAGGTAACTCTAACTATAGTACTCGCTCCTAGAAGAGTTTAAATACCGAGTAGTAGGAGTTAATACTATTTTAAGAAAATATACCTCCTTATAACCCTAATCCGGGTTTTATACCAGGCTTTACCGTAGAGTAAGTTATATTATTAATAGTAATAATTACTACTATTATTAGCTAAGTCATGAAATAAGTATTAACCGATTTTATTAATTAGTAGTAATATTAACTAGAAGAGTATACTCTAGACGATAACGTCGAGCTTTTTAACCTTTTATAATTTACTATTAAAGACGATAAACTAAAGACTAAAGACGTTAGTTTTTTTAACTCTTAGTATAAACCTAGAAATAACGCCCTAGTTCTAAATACCGGTAAGTACGTATACTATTAAAACGTTTACGTTTTTATAGATAAACTTAAAGATATAGTAGATATAAAGCCTAATACCTACGCCGCCTTTAAGAACCTTATTCCCGCGTACCTTCGTAGCTTAGCTTTAATATAGTACTTAGTCGAGTTAATAAAGCTTAAAAAGAAACTCCTACGTAATACTATATCCGATCTATAATAGTAATATACTACCCTTATCGATCGATTTAAAATTAGAACTTTAGTAGTTATAATTAAGATTACTACCCTTATATATACACCCTAGGATATTCGAAAGGGTATTTATCCTCGTATATTTATTTAAAATATATTATACCTCGCTAAGTCTATAAATATTACCTTAATATATTCCTAGTTTTTAACCGTTTGGAATATATTTTATATAAATATATATCGGGATATCCCTAAGCTAAAAGTAATAATAACGTTAAGTTAATTCCTTAAAGACGTAGAAAATAAGGTATTAATTTAAGAGGACTTTTCCTCTCGCGGCCTTATATTATTTTAAAAGTCACTTTATTTTTAGCTTTAATAGTAGTAATCCTATTAATAGAATAATTAGAAATTACTCGATAATAAGCCCTATAAGCCCTTTAAGGATAGATTTAATAAACTATTTAATAATAAATTATTCGATAAGAAGTTATTTAGTAATCACTACGCCACGCTATATTAGAATACCGTTTATACCGTTACGTTATATTAACGTACCGCCTATAACGGTATACTAGAAGAAGACGAAGGTAACGACGTTAATAATCTAGAGTATAATACTTATTAAGTTATAGTTAAAGACTAAGTATAAAAGTTAATCGAATCTAAACTAACACCGCGTTAAAATAGTTTTAACTTCGAAAATACCGGTAAATAACTATTTTTAAAACTCGCTAGCTATTTAAAAACTGCGCTAAGACTATAAATTTACGCTAAGACCTTACTTTTATATACGAAAAAAGTCGATTATTTAATACCTCTCTATTAATACTCTTATAACGCTAAACGTATACGCCTTTATTTTATTAATACTATAACTACTACCGTTATTCGCCTACGTCACCTTTATACCTTCCTATCGCCTTACTTTACTATCGCTAGAATTAATATTTAAAAGTATATTAAGAAAAATCCTTAAGGCTCTACACTAAACTTTAAGGCTCTACGGTACTCCCGCGGTTACCCCGCACCGACTATTCAAGAGCTAGGGATATACTATATATATTTACTTACTCTATTAATTCTATATATAGACGCCACTTACGTCATTACTTATAATACCCTATATTAATATATTAACGAGGGCGTTAACTTCTTTCTTTTAAAAGGGGCGTTCTATTACGGAGTAGACTCTAGTATAATATTACTAGGCTAAGCCTCGGTACTTCTATATTAAGACTAGCGCCTTAACTAGATTCTAGTATATTAGGGCCAAATCCTCTATAGATAATTAACATCTTTTACTAAATTAATAAAACTATATATTCTATATACATACTTTAATAAATATTAAATTTACCCTAAACTTATTAAATAAAGCCTTCTATAGGGTATTTATAAATTTACGGTCGCGGTCGGAAAGAATAACCTTCGGAATATTTTAATTTATTAAATATAAATAACGTAAAAGTATATCTATTTATTACTCTACTTTCTATATTAATTTTCCTAGAATCGCGGTTACCTTTCGGGAAAATTTGTATATAACGGTTATAATATTATCGAATCCTTCCTACGAAAGGGGTAAGGCTAGAATAAAATTAATAAAAATTATATAAAAAGAAGAGAGCGGTATAAGAATAAATTATAATACTCTATAAAGTTTATACCTAGGAGTACCGAATAATTAATATTATAAATAATATCGTAAATACTCCCTTAGTTTTTTATTTAGTTTATATATATACTAGTACCTAGTTATTATTTTATAGTATTTATATTTTCCTATATATAAATTAGAATATACGATGTTAAATAAAGTTTTAATATATAAAGAAGGTATATATAGGCGCTCCGGTATATATACGCGATTAATAATTAAATTATTAATATATTATATTAAGCCGTTACCCCCCTTCGAAAATAGAAGATCTACGACGTCCTCGCCGGTTTCTACGTTATAGTTAGATATATAATTTATTTTAATTTAAAAGTCGTTATTTTAATACCCTTAAAATAATTCTTATTTAAATTATATATTTATTTCTATTAATATATAGACTTTATATATATATATTTAGAGTATATCTAGCTCGCTTTCTAAAAAATCCCTAACTACGTCCTTCTAATATAGTCGGGATAAAATATCTAGTACTATATATTTAATACTAGGTTTATAACGAATCTTTATATTTTAAAAATACTAAATATAATCTAAGGCCTATACGATACGTAAATTAGTCTTTACTATAAATAAAGTAGTTATATTTATTTATTTAATTATACTAAACGTAGCTTTATAATTAATATAAATAATTATCTTCGGGGTTAATTCGACTATATATTTAATTTTAATAAATATTTATATTATTTATACTAGTTCTATTTTAGTAGGTTAATAATATATTTTTATATTCTTAAAGAGTCGATTAAAGAAAAGGATAAATTAAACCTACTTCTAGTTAGGATAAAAATCTTTTAGTTTTTTTATAATATAATAAATTATAACCCCGTAACCGAATTCTTTACTAGTATTAAAGTCGATAAATAATTCCTTTTTATTATCGAAATAATATAAAAAGGAAGGTTTAGAAAGAGTATTTTAAATAATTTTAAATAAACGGATCTCTTATAGGGAAAGTAATTTAAAACTACTTTTCTTAATATATTCCTATCGCGGAGCGCCTATAAGGGGTACTATATTTAGTAGCGCGGTTTTCTTATTTTATAAAGACCTAGTTAGAGTAGTATAATCTTTAATATAATCTCTTAATTAAATAATTATTCTTAAATATATTTTAAATACTACTAGTATTTAAAGAAAAACTAGTTATTTAATAATTATAAATTTTTCTTTAGAAGTTAATAGCCCGAACGAGTTAACTTTTTAACTAAATAGTATGATTAACGGATAACCGATAAACGCCTTCTTAAGGTTAATTAAAATATTGAATTTAACGAATAAAGAAAATATAGTATATAGATATTAAATATAATCCTCGAGGATCTAAGAGAATACTATAATATTATCGATATATACTCGGGCGAATACTTTATAGATATATAGAATCCGGTCTATTTACCGCTATATATATATAGGCGAGTTTTTAAATCTTATTATTATAATATTAAAAGTCTCTTAACCGTAGTATAATACGATAGTAAATTTATATTTATTCTTAAGGTATATACACTATTAATAGAAGAAACTAATAGTATTAATAATAGTAATCTAACGATAACCCTTAACGGCGCTAATTATATCATTCTATAGAGGTAAATAGTAGACGTTTATTATAACTATAATATTTAAACCTCGAATATTAATAATAGTACGGCTCTTTTTAGTACTATCTAATTTTATAATCTAAATAACGAAGACTAGGAAATTAAATAGAGTAGTTTATATTATTTATTTAAATCGTCCCTAAATATATAGTTTATTAAAGATCCCGTTAATAATCTTCTAGCTCTCGTTATTTATAGGATAAATATATATTATTTTAAATACTTTATCTTCCTAGTCGGCGCGAAATAATATACGTATTTATTCGTTTTATAGAATATTAATAAAGCCTCCTTCTATCTAAAGTATAAAGAATTAATTAATAATCTTTACTAACTCCGGTTATTTACTATAAATAATAATATTATTTAAGAGGATATTATTCTTTACCGAAATAATTACCTCTATTAATAAAATAGAAGGCCGGGAATTAATTAGATTCTTTATATCTTTACTCTTTAAAGACTATTTAAGAAGTAATAAATTAATATTAATAATAATTATATTATTAAAAACGTTTTTAATAAAAGTTTCTTTATACTTTTATAGAGACCTTTATATAGCGAGCTCCCGAACGTCGTTATCGCCTATAGTAATATTATAGAAGTTATTAAATTAAACCTCGATTACTTGGCCTAGCTTTATATTCCTAGGGATTTTAATATATTTATCCGTTTTATTCTTTATAAATATTAATTTTATTCTATTATTAACGATTCCGGTAAAAAGATATAAGTTAATATCTACTAGTTTAAAGAAATAATCTTATACTAATAAATTAAATTTATAAACTTCGATAATTACCGTAATTTATAGGGGGATAACTTTTATTTTCGTAATATATACCGGCCGGTTTATATTTATACCTTTTAAATAAACGTCGATAGGGTGTTTTATATCGTAGCTATCGATACGGGCTATTTACCGAGATATTAATATATTTATCTCTTTAGGGGCTATAATATCTATATTAATAAATATATTTATTTTAAGATTATTTATAATATAGACTTCCCTAGAGGCGGTTTCGGTTATTATTTTATTACTACTTTTATCTTTCCCGGGGAAATATAAAGAGGTAACGATATATTTAGAAATAATATAACGGTTAATACTAATACTAGTAACTTAGAGTAAAGTTACTATAGTACGGATTCTAGTTTTTAAAAAGAAGCGTACTATAAATTTATAGTTAACGATAGTTACTTTATAGTTAATATCTTTATAACTCTTTTCTATTTTAATTCTAAAATCTAGGCCGATTCGAATATTAATATACTAGTATTTCTTAAATATTTATCTTATTCCCGTATTTTTAGAAGAGTTATAGTTTAATTTAATAATAAGTTTCTATTTTAATAATTCGTTATTTATTCTAATTTAGTAATAGGTTTCCGTATTCTCGTTTATTACTAAAGATTATTTCCTCTTTTAAATAATATTTATAATTAAATATTTAGGGTAAGAGGCTTTAGTAGGGTTCCTACCTAAACTTTAATTTCTAAAATATATATATAATACGTTTTTAGAAAAGAACGACTCTTTATATATATAGTACTCGATTTATTTAGGCGTATCGATAATAGTCGTTTAATAACCGGTTATTTCGTTTTATTTATTATAATAATCGTTTTACTACTAATCCTAGCTCTATTTATTAACGTAACTAATATTAAGCGTAGATTACTCTTCTATTTATAACTCTATAATATTATCTTTTTAAGAATAGTCCTTTTATATCTCGGTTTTATAGTAAATAATTATATACCTAGGGGGTATTTATTATTACCCGAAATAATTAAAATTATAACTACCGGTTATAGGCCCGCGGTTTTCTTAACGCGGTTAAAAATTAGGACGATTTCTATTTCTAAAAGGGAAAGATATATTTCTAGTATTACTACTAGTAATTTATAACTAAATAAGTAGTAGTTAAATTTAACGAGGTTACTATTACGTTTAAAAGATATTTAATATATTTTAATAAACTAGATTAATAAATTAATAAAAAGTAGTTTAAGGTAACTAGTTCTACTATAACTAGAACTAGTTAAATTATTAATAATTCTATTAACTTTATCGTAAACCCTCTAG